>ERZ1023963.5-NODE-5-length-109714-cov-28.006602_pt1 | contig 109714 bp, 89 predicted proteins | sample MGYA00380427_ERZ1023963 | MGnify/ENA primary metagenome ERZ1023963 (study PRJEB33179, sample SAMN07449061) | human gut metagenome | biome: Human-gut; feature: Human associated habitat; material: Faeces | host: Homo sapiens | place: India:Kasaragod | collected... | reverse complement strand
GTTTCATACCTATTTTTTGCACCTTTCTTTTCTCAAGTTGCAAAATTAAGCATTTCCATCAGAATATGAAGCTAATACCCCCATAAATTAATTACCTTTAACGGTTTTTCTTTTTTGCAAGTCTCTTATATTTTATTTTCAGGGACTCCTAACCCCTCTTCTTTCTGCATTCATACCTTATTATATAGAGTTATTGTCAATTCTGACAACTCCATCATTTTTACTTTCGAAACCGCCATTTCGGAAAAACAAGAAGCACACGAACAAATAAAAAAAACTTAAATTAGCAAACAAGCAAGCTGATATTCAGGCATTTTTATTATCTTTGCATTCGAAACCGCCATTTCCGAAACAGCGGTTTCGAAAAATAACATCAAAAAGAAACTGTAAAATTATAGAAATATGAAGTTCTTTGGAAGACAAAACGAAATAAAAGAATTGCAAGAGATAAGAAATCTATCTTTGCAAACGGCCCGTTTTACAATCGTAACCGGACGCCGACGTAGCGGTAAGACATCCTTATTGATAAAAGCATACGAGGATGTTCAGGATATGCTGTATTTCTTTGTTGCAAGAAAATCAGAAGCAGAACTCTGCAGAGATTTTATCGAAGAGATGACGAGCAAACTTCAGCTTCCTATTCTCGGTGAAGTAACACGCTTTGCTGACATCTTTAAATATCTGCTTCAACTATCCAAGATTCGCCCTATCACTCTCATCATTGATGAGTTTCAGGATTTCAAGCGGGTTAATCCATCAATCTTTTCAGATATGCAAAAGATATGGGACCTTAACAAACAGGAAGCTCATATTAATCTTGTGGTCTGTGGTTCTGTTTATTCACTTATGAACATCATCTTTAAAAATAACAAGCAACCTCTTTATGGTAGGCAGACTGGAGAAATAAAAGTCACTCCATTTCCCCCTTCTGTCATTAAGGAAATTCTCTCTACATATAATTCTGCCTATACCAATGATGACCTACTGGCTCTCTACAGTTATACAGGCGGAGTAGCAGAATATGTAGAAATGATGATGGATGCAGGAGCCACGATCAAGGAACAGATGACAGAGCGGTTTATTGCAAAAAACTCTTATTTCATCTACGAAGGAAAAAATATGCTAATAGAAGAATTTGGCAAAGACTATGCCCGCTATTTCGAGATACTGCAACTTATCGCTTCAGGCTACACAACTCGAGGTGAAATAGAAAGCATCATGAAAATAGAACTTTCGGGCTATCTCACCAAACTGGAGAACGACTATAGCTTGATCTCCCGTTATATACCGATGTTCCAAAAGACCAATCGCAACATTCGCTATCAGATAGAAGACAACTTCCTTCGCGTCTGGTTTCGCTACATCTACAAATATGGATACATGATAGAGGTTGGCGCCAATAAAAAACTAAAAATGGTCATGGATAAGAGCTACACCACATACACCGGCAAGGTTCTGGAAAGATATTTTATTGCCAAGATGATAGAGAGCGAAGAATATACCCAGATAGCCTCCTGGTGGGACAGAAAGGGAGAGAATGAAATCGATATTATCGCTGCCGATGAACTGGAGCAGAAGGTTATTTTTTATGAGGTAAAACGCCAAGCTAAGGATATAAATCTCGGCATTTTAAAAGATAAAGCCGAGCATTTCTTCCAAGCTACAGGAAAATTCAAGAAATTCGATATCGGATACCAAGGATTGTCGATGGAGAATATGTAAAAAAGGCTTAAGAAATTGTCTTACAAAGACATAAAATAAGAGAGAAACAATTTTTTAAGGATAATATTGACTCATAAGAACAAATGAAAAAAGGACTATTTGCACTCGCGCTGGGTACCTTTACCTTGGGCATCGCTGAATTCATCATCGAGGGCATCATCACAGACATCGCCAATAACATGAACGTTTCCATCCCGGAAGCAGGACATCTCATCTCCATCTATGCACTCGGCGTCTGCGCCGGAGCTTTCTCGCTGATTCTCATGCATAAATACAGACCCAAGAATATCCTGATGTTCCTGGCTTCGCTCATCACCTTCGGAGCTGTCATCGCCTCAGTAGCACCTAACTACTGGCTCTTGCTCTGCGCCCGCTTTATAGAAGGTCTGCCTCATGGCGCCTACTTCGGAACGGGTACTATCGTGGCGGTAAAGATTGCCAAAGAGGGTAAGGGAACCAATGCAGTGGCGATGATGTGCGCAGGTATGCCGGTGGCTAACCTGCTGGGTGTGCCGGTGGGAACCTTCCTGAGTCACATGTTCAGCTGGCGAGTACCTTTTGTCAGCTGTATCGTGCTCGGACTCATCACCTTATACATGATTCACAGATGGGTTCCAAATGTAGAAGCACTGCCAAACAACGGTATGAAGGCACAGTTCCATTTTCTCCGCAACAAGGCTCCGTGGCTCATCATCGCCGCCACCTTCCTGGGCAATGGCGGCATCCTCTGCTGGTTCAGTTATATCTCGCCGCTGCTTCAGATGGAGGGCGGATTCAGCGCAGCCAGCATCTCTCTGCTGATGATTCTTGCAGGCGGCGGAATGGTAGTAGGCAATCAGGTGAGTGCCTTGCTTGCCGACCGCTTCAAGCCGGGCCGCTTTACCTGTTATCTCCAGTTTCTGGCGGCAGTGGCACTTCTGCTCACCTTCTTCCTCGCCCCTTTCAGCTGGGTATCAGTGGTGCTGATGTTCATCTGCTGCGCCTGTCTTTTTGGCATCGGATCGCCTGAGCAATTCCTCATCGTGAAGCATGCCAAGGGTGGCGAAATGCTGGGCGGCTGCTGCATTCAGGGCGCCTTCAATCTGGGTAACGCCATGGGAGCTTTCCTCGGTGGTATTCCTGTTGCGATGGGATTAGGATACAACTTCCCTGCCCTTATCGGTGTGCCGATGGCATTGGCAGGAGCCATCTGTCTGCTGATTTTCCATAAGAAATATGAATAAAAATGCGATAATCCGAAATAAATCACTATCTTTGCAAACGAATTTCAAATAAACAAAGAAACATGATGAAACTTAACAAGACTTTCCTTACCCTGGGCTTGGCCGCAACACTCTTGCAGATGCCAGCCTCATCGTTCGCACAGACTGCGGGCGGTAACCGTCAGAATCCTCTTTTAACAAAGAGCAGTCTTCCATTCGGTGCTCCTGACTTCAGCAAGATTCAGGAAAGCGACTACCTGCCAGCCATCGAAGCGGCTATCAGGGAGCAGCGTGCCAACATCCAGAAGATAGTAAACAACAAGAAGAAGCCTAACTTCCAGAACACCATCCTCGCCTATGAGGAGAGCGGTGCGCTGCTCGAAAAGGTGACTAACATCTTCTTCGGTCTCACCAGTGCCCACAAGACTCCGGGCATCGCCGAAACCGAAAAGAAGGCTACCCCATTGCTGACCGAACTCGACAATGAGATTTCGTTCAACAAGAAACTCTTCGAGCGCATCAAGTATGTTTACGATAATGAATATAAGAAACTCAAGGGCGAAGACAAGCGCCTTACTGAGGTTATCTATAAGAGTTTTGTACGTTCAGGTGCCCTCCTTTCTGCCGAGAAGATGGAGCGCATGAAGCAGATCAACTCCCGCATCTCTGAGTTACAGCAGGAATGGGGCAACCTTCTTCCTGCCGCTACCAACAACGCCGTGGTTTGGGTGAACAGCAAGGAAGAGCTCGCCGGATTGAGCGATGCAGACATTGCACAATGCAAGAAAGATGCTGAGAGCCGCGGAGGCAAGGCGCCTTACTGCATCGTCATCATCAACACCACCCAGCAGCCTATCCTTACCAATCTCCAGAACCGCGAACTGCGCAAGAAGGTGTATATGGCAAGTATCCACCGAGCTGATGGAACCGACCCTAAGTTCAACACCTTCCCTATCGTAACCGAGATTGCCAAGTTGCGTGCCGAGAAGGGCAAGCTGATGGGATATGACAACTATGCCGACTATTCGCTCGAAAAGACGATGGCTAAGAACAGCAAGAATGTGGATGATTTCCTGAAGCAGCTCATCAAGGAATATGCTCCTAAGGCTGATGCTGAAACCAAGGCGATAGAAGCGTATGCCCAGAAGACGGAGGGCAAGGACTTCAAGCTGCAGCCATACGACCGATTCTATTATTCTGCGAAGATGAAGAAGGAGATGCTCAACATTACCGATGATGAGATCAAGCCATACTTCAACATAGACAGCGTACAGGTGAACGGTGTGTTCTATGCCGCCCATCGTGTTTACGGACTGAACTTCAAGCAGCGCAAGGATATCCCAACCTATCACCCAGACATGAAGGTATTCGAGGTAAGCGACAAGAACGGCAAGCCAATCGCCCTCTTCTACAGCGATTACTTCCGCCGTCCTACCAAGCGTGGCGGTGCATGGATGAGCGCCTTTGCCAAGCAGAGCAAGCAGCGCGGCCAGTTGCCTATCATATATAATGTATGCAACAACGCCAAGGCACCGGAGGGTCAGCCATCTCTCATCACATGGGATGAGGTTACTACCCTGTTCCATGAGTTCGGTCATGCGCTTCACGGAATCCTTTCCGACTGCAAGTACAATACCCTTTCAGGAACAGCCGTTGCCCGCGATTTCGTAGAGATGCCATCCCAGTTTAACGAATCGTTTGCTTCTATTCCTGAGATATTCGACCATTACGCCCGTCATACCGAGACCGGTGCAGCGATGCCAGCCGATCTGAAAGAGCGCATGCTGAAGAGCATCAGCTTCCAGACCGCTTATTCACTGGGCGAGAATCTGGCTGCAACCTGTCTTGACCTTGCCTGGCACAAGATTAGCGAAGAAGAGGTGCCATCACCTTATATGGCAGGTGCCTTCGAGAAGGAAGAACTCCACAACATCGGTTTGCTCAACACCCAGATTCCTCCTCGCTACAGCACATCATACTTCAACCACGTATGGGGCGGCGGTTATGCAGCAGGCTATTACAGCTATCTCTGGACAGAGGTGTTGGCTGTGAACATCGCCGACTACTTTGCAAAGCATGGCGCCTTGGATCCAGCCGTTGGTCAGGCATTCCGCGATAAGATTCTGAGCCGTGGCAACACCAAGGACCAGATGGAAATGTTTACCGACTTTACAGGTATGGAGAAGCCAGATGCTTCCGGATTCCTGAAAGCAAGAGGTTTGTAATGCATAAAATTACGATATGAAACAGACCAGCTTTCATTCAGTAAAGTTGAAGATAAAGCGTACGGCACTACTGGTAGTAGGCCTTACGCTTTTTCAGATTAAAGGGTGTGTCATAAGTTAATGACACACCCTCTTTCTTTATCCTTTAATAGCCTGAGGTGTCCAGCTCTTCAGGAATCTGAGCACCTTTTCTTCGTTATATCCCTTCCCCTCTTCCAGGAAACTGGAATCCTGGATATGGAGAACCTTTCCGGTTTCATCGAGCACCACAAAGACCGGAAATCCGAAACGCTGAGGATTGTTCAGTCGTTTCATCAGCTGCTCAGCCTTCTTCACCGCCGCATCACCGGCAGTTTTTCTGCGATTGTAGTTCACATGAATATATTCGAAATTATCATTCACCATCTTGTTGACCGCAGCATTCTTCTCTACAAAATCGGCAAACTTCAAGCACCATGGGCACCAATTACCACCTACCTGACAGATAACAAACTTGCCATTCTTCTTGGCTTTAGCCAAAGCCTCATCAATCTGAGCCATCGGATCGATGCTTTCATTATACACCTTCTTGAGAGCAGTCTGCATCTGAGCAGGTTTCAAAGCTCCTGCCTGGTCGAGCGAATCCAGTTTCTTCATCATCTCCTCCGCCTTCACGCTAGAGAATGCAACCTTACCTTCCGGATTGATCAGATAAGAGGTAGGAATCCACGAGATGTGATAATCCTTGGAAATCTTTGTTTCCTTCCATTTCTTAAACTCACAGTATTGCAACCAGGTATACTGATTATCGCCCAGATATTTCTTCATCTTAGCCTCGTCGGTATCAAAAGAAACACCCACTACCTGGATCTTGGTATTGTATTTGTCATAGATAGCCTTCACCATCGGCATGTCTCTTCTGCAGTCTGGACACCAGGAAGCCCAGAAATCAAGCATGGTCCAGACACCCGGAACCGTCTTTCCGTCTTTATCCTTCTGAGTCTTCTTATCTGAGAGCTGGAAGATTTTCTTACCCGTCTTACTGTCAGTAATCGTGAAATCGGGAGCCTCGGTGCCTGCTGGCAGCAAGTCAAGCGATGTCTGTGCTCTACCGACGACAGCCGTCATCAGGAGCAAAAAGAATAATAGTTTCTTCATACAATTTTTCTGTTTATGTCTGTTACTTCAAATATATATACTTCAATCTACAAAATTACATCATTTTCCAGTATCAAGTCCATAAAGCAAGATTTTATTACAGAAAATTAACCATAAAAGACTAGAACTGATAATAAATGAACGGCTGTACACTCTCCTGAGAAACCTCAACTACCATCTGCAGACAGATGATGAAAAGCAGCAGTTTAGCCACCCAAGGCAGGAGGATGAACCGCGCCTGAAGACGGTGATACTGGTGCTCGGTAAAGAGATAGCTCAGCATGACACCTATGATGCAAAGCGTCCAGGCAGGACGGGCATGGAAGAAAGGCACCAGATAATCGATACTGAAATCATTTGCCACCTTATCATACATCTTCCCCAACACGCCCAAATCCTTGGCACGGAAGAAAGACCACGCAAAGCATATATATAAATAGGTAATGAGCCAGCTGAGGGAATTGCCAGCCAGCGTACGGGGAATGCTTATGCCCAACTGACGGCTGAAGAACTTATGCACCACAAGTCCGAAACCATGAAGAGCACCCCAGATGACGAACATCCAGGAAGAGCCATGCCACAAACCTGCCACCAACATGGTGAGGAAGTTGTTGAAATACATGCGCACCTTTCCCTTCCGGTTTCCGCCCAGCGGAATATACACATAATCGCGGAACCAGAAGGAAAGCGAGATGTGCCAGCGACGCCAGAACTCAGTAACCGAGAGTGAGCGGTAAGGGAAATAGAAGTTGTCGGGCAGATAGAAACCCAGAATGGCTGCCACACCGATACTCATATCGCTGTATCCCGAGAAATCGAGGAAAATCTGGACAGGATAGCCGAAGAGCGCTGCCAGATTCTCGAAACCCGAGAAGGTTTGCGGCGCATCAAACACCCAGTTGTTGAACTGTGCAATATAATCGCTCAGCATATTCTTCTTGACCAGTCCCAACATGATGAGGAAGAGTCCCGTCCACAGCATTCTGCTGGAAGCCTGTTCGTTTCGTTTCAGTCTGGGTATCAGGTTGGCGGCACGGGTGATAGGCCCCGCCATCAGCAGCGGAAAGAAGGTGAGATAGAAGCAATATTCCAGGAGCGTTACCTCCATATCAAACTTGCGCTTATAGGTATCTACCGCATAGCTGATAGCCTGGAAGGTATAGAACGAGATACCTACAGGCAGAGCGATAGACTGCAGCGAGAAGTTGGTGCTGAACATCTCGTTGACTACATCGCCAATGATGAAATTGGTATATTTGAAATAGCACAGCAGAGCCAGGTCTACAAGCACCACGAAGGTGAGCAGCGCCTTGCGTGCCTTTCCCTCATGCAGTCTCATTTCCTGGGTTACGGCATAATTGATGCAAGCCGTAAGCGGCAGCATCCACATCACCATTCCGTTCACCTTATAGGCAAAGAAAAGGCTGAAGCTGATGACATACATCATCATGGCTGTGCGCGAATAGCTCTTGAGCAGGGTATAAATGGCAAGGAAGAAGATGAAGAGCAACGCAAACGGAATGCTGCCCATCATCAGCGGAGAATCTGCCTGATAAACAAACAGCCGCTCTATCCAATGCCACAAGGCACTTATTTCGAATGTTGAATAATTCATTTGTCTTTTCTGAAGATATTATTTATTGAACTCTTTCTTATACGGAGTCTTTATGGTTTACATGCTTTACCGCTGGAACCGTCTTGTCTGCAGCCGGAGCTGTTTTTCCTGCAGTTGCAGGTTCCTTGGTTGCAGCAGGACTTTCTGTGGTTTCAGGCACAGTTCCCTCTACAAGCCTAGAAAGAGAATCCTTCTTCACAGCCGTACTGTCAGCCCTGTGTTTGGTTCCAGGAGGCAAGATGGTAATCTGTCTGTATCTGCGGTCACGCTTATCCGGCATTTCCAAACGGAACGGATGCACACAATGACCGCTATTCATCCACTCTACAATCTTATCCATCCACATGGCAGATGAAGCCATAGTCGGATGCCGGCCGTCTTTCTGGCGTTCGAAGGTAAGTTTGTAACTAGGATAATAGCCTCGTGGTCCCATCACCTCACGGAGGAGTTTGTTATATCCATTATCCTCACACCAGTTTGGCGGACCAATCCATATCGTCGGAATATTACCTATCTTGCTCAAGATGGCACGGATGCGTTTTTCACATCCCTTCATATCAGCTGTATACAGTTCGTTGCTGCCCAGACATACAAAGACATGGGTAGGTTTGATACGTTGGATATAATGCTGCAGGGTATCGGTAGCAGCCCAGTTTCTGGTGCCCGAACTCACCCAGGTAATACAGGTGAGTTTATGACCGTTCTTGTTGGCATAATCAGCCAGTCGCAGACCTAGATATTCCGACATCGAGTCGCCGAAGATCAGTACTCGCTGCGCCACCGTATCCACGGGTTCCTTTATCATGCTGTCAGCCTTTTCCTCTTCAGCAAGCTCTGCCTCGCTTTTACTGGTGAGCGCATCCATTCCAATCTGTTTCAGCGGAATGTTTTCAGCCACTTGCTCTGGAATAAAGGCATAAGCCAGCAGTCCTCCAATGGCTATTGCCAGCAGGGCTATCATTTTCCAGGTTTCTTTCATTTAATATCTTTAATGAGTTTTGGTTATTCTTTTTCTTATACATTCGACCGACATTACAGCTGAAAGGGAGTGAGCACATTGAGCAACTTTCCGAAATCGGCCTTCGAGATGCGCCTTCCTCTCAAGCTGCGCACCTGCGGATAGTCTTCGAAATAGTTCTCCATCGTAGTATACCACTGATGAGAAACCACTTCCCTGACCGTCTTTAGCTGATTTTCGATGCGATGGGCAAAACTCGGATTCACTCTCGAGAGATAATGTCTTCCATCATTCATTTCGATGGCAAGCATCAGATAGATTTGCGGTCCCTTCTTCTCTTTCCTGCTTTTTACGGTTTCGCTTACCTTCCAGCCCTTGGTGGATGTCGATACTCTGATATCCCAGCCATACTGGCTGTTGAGCTTATCCATCAGCCCCTTGAACACAACCCCGTGAGCCGAAGTATCTTTCAGTCCCGTATAACCGATGATGTAATGTATCATCTCGTGGAGCAAGACACTCTTTGCCTGCTTGTCGGTCATATCATAATAAGTAGACATGGAGAGTTTGAAATCGTAGAGTTTGGTGCGCCCCCATCTGGAGGCCCGCTTATAGGCAAGTTGCCCCAACCGAGTCTTGGCATGAGTAAGTCCGAGTTCAGGAACAGGCAGCTTTCCCCCGAAATATTCCTGGTCGAAACGCCTGAACCACTCCTCCATCCATTCTATTGTAACAATCATGTATGTATATTTATTCAATAATTATTCAGTTCTGTATATCAGATACTACAAAACGTTTGCAAAGATACAACTTTTTCTTTGTTTCTTTCAATATTTATCGAAAAATGCGTAACTTTGCACGCAAATTTACAACAAAAATGAACAAGACAGCACAACATATCATAGATATTAAGAATGTGTCGAAAAGATTTGGCGAGAAAACAGCCCTCAACAACATCAATCTCTATGTGAGAAAGGGCGAATTTATGACCATTCTGGGTCCTTCGGGATGCGGAAAAACGACATTATTAAGACTTTTGGCAGGGTTTGAAACCGCCAGCGAAGGCATCATTACCATCGCCGGCAACGATATTACTAACCTTCCTCCTTACAAGCGAAATGTGAACACGGTATTCCAAAAATACGCCCTGTTCCCTCATCTCAACGTTTACGACAATATCGCCTTCGGTTTGAAGCTCAAGCACACACCGAAGGAAGAGATTTTGCCAAAGGTGAAACGTGCCCTGAAGATGGTAAACATGAGTGATTATGAATATCGTGATGTCAACTCGCTTTCGGGCGGTCAGCAGCAGCGTATCGCCATCGCCCGTGCCATTGTCAACGAACCGGAAGTTCTTCTCCTGGACGAACCGCTTGCAGCACTCGACCTCAAGATGCGTAAAGACATGCAGCTGGAGCTGAAGCAGATGCACGAACGCCTGGGCATTACCTTCGTATACGTTACCCACGACCAGGAAGAAGCCCTCACCCTGAGCAATACTATCATGGTGATGAGCGAGGGAGAGATACAGCAGATAGGTACACCTACCGATATCTACAACGAACCAGCCAATGCTTTTGTTGCTGACTTTATCGGCGAGAGCAATATTCTCTGCGGAACGATGGTCCACGACTGTCTGGTGAATGTGGCAGGTACTGAACTGCCTTGTGTAGACAAGGGCTTCGGCTGCAACCAGGAAGTGGATGTCGTGATACGTCCTGAGGATATCGAAGTTTCCACCGATACCGCCCACGCCCAGTTTGTGGGCAAGATAACCTCTTCTATCTTCAAGGGAGTACACTACGAGATGCTGGCAGAAACCGAGAAAGGCAACGAATTTCTCATCCAGAACTACAAGCATTTCGAAGTAGGTCAGACGATAGGAATGAGCGTGATACCCGACAATATTCACATCATGAAGAAGGAGCGCATCACCAACACCTTCGATGCAAAGGTAAACGGCGACGGAACAATAGAATTCCTGGGCTGCGAATACCAGATGGAGATTCCGGAAGAAATAAAGGACAAGATTCAGACCGATGAAAACGGAAACGAAACCATCCGGGTGAACGTACCTTTCAACAAGATAGAACTCTTCGACAACGAGAGCGAAGGAACCTTTACAGGCGACATCAGCTTCATTCTCTACAAGGGCGACCACTATCATCTCACCATCGATACCGACTGGGGCGAGAAACTCTATGTAGATACACAGGATGTATGGGATTTGGGCGATCATGTGGCTATCACCATTCCTCAGGAGAATATTTCGTTTGAATAAAAATTATTAATTCCTAATTATCAATTATAAATTGAACATTATCAAGTTTATCTCTTCGCGACAAAGCTGGTCGATACCTTACGCCATCTTTGCAGCGATATTTGTGGTACTGCCATTGCTTCTCATCGTAGTGTTCGCATTTACCGATGAGAACGGAGCCCTGACGCTCTACAACTTCCAGAAGTTCCTGGCACACCCCGAAGCCATCAACACCTTTGTGTATTCAATAGGCATCGCCTTTCTCAACACCCTGCTCTGCATTCTGCTGGGCTATCCGGCCGCCTATATTCTGACACAAACCAGAATGAAGTATGCCAACACCATCGTCATGCTCTTCATTCTGCCGATGTGGGTAAACATCCTGGTGCGCACACTTGCCACCGTGGCCCTCTTCGATTTTGCCGACCTTCAGCTGGGCGAGGGTGCCCTCCTGTTCGGTATGGTCTACAACTTCATCCCATTCATGATTTACCCTATCTACAACACCCTGCAGAAGATGGACCGCAGCTATATCGAAGCAGCCGAAGACCTGGGCGCATCACCTTGGCAGCAGTTTTATAAGGTCATCCTGCCCCTCTCCATGCCGGGCGTAGCAAGTGGCATTCTGATGGTATTCATGCCTACCATCTCCACCTTCGCTATCTCCGAACTGCTGACGATGAACAACATCAAGCTCTTCGGTACCACCATCCAGGAGAACATCAACAATTCGATGTGGAACTACGGTGCAGCCCTCTCGCTCATCATGCTCTTTCTCATCGGCGCCTCTACCCTCATCGCAGGTGATGGCAGTAAACAGGAAGGAGGTATCAGATGATGCAGTCATTATTCTGTAAGGATATGATGAAGAAAGTATTCTGCCAAGGCTATCTCTGGTTGCTCCTGCTGCTACTCTACTCCCCTATCTTCATCATCATCATCTTCTCGTTTACCGAAGCCAAGGTGATGGGCAACTGGACGGGTTTCTCGCTACAGCTCTACAAGAATCTCTTTGCCGAAGGTACACACCATTCGCTCACAGCGGCACTGGCCAATACCGTAACCATCGCCCTGATTACCGCAACCGTATCCACGCTCTTCGGAACCCTGACAGCCATCGGCATCTACAACCTGCGCAACCGGTATGCACGTAACGCCATACAGTTTGTCAACAACATTCCGATACTCAACGGCGACATCATCATCGGTATCTCGCTCTTTCTGCTCTTCATCACGCTGGGCATTCCGCAGGGCTATACTACCGTGGTACTCTCGCATATCACCTTCTGTCTGCCATACGTTATTCTGAGTGTGATGCCAAGACTGAAGCAGATGAATCCGAACCTCTATGAGGCGGCACTCGATCTGGGCGCCTCTCCGATGCAGGCGCTTCGCAAGGTCATCATCCCTGAAATATTGCCAGGTATGATTTCCGGTTTCATGCTTGCCATCACGATGAGTATCGATGACTTCGCCGTCACCATCTTCACGATAGGTAACGAAGGTCTGGAAACCCTCTCCACATTCATCTATGCCGATGCCAGAAAGGGAGGACTGACCCCAGAACTTCGTCCGCTGAGTACCATCATCTTCGTATTGGTACTGGTGATGCTGATTATCATCAACAAACGTTCTGAGAAAAATAAGAAGAAATGAGAATGAAGAACAAGATATTATTAGGAGTCAGTGGAGTAAAAGGAGTTAAGGCCATCGTTTTTCTCTTTCTTTGCCTGCTGATGATTCTGCCGCTCTCTTCCTGTTACAACAAAGAGAACCGCGAGGAGATTCTGAAGGTTTACAACTGGGCTGATTACATAGATGAAGACGTTCTTGCCAACTTCCCGAAATGGTATGAACAGCAGACCGGCAAGAAGATCCGAGTCATCTACCAGACCTTCGACATCAATGAGGTGATGCTTACCAAGATAGAGCGAGGTCATGAAGACTACGACGTGGTATGCCCGTCAGAATATATCATCGAGCGCATGCTCCGCAAAGACCTTCTCCTGCCTATCGACACCGCCTTCGGCAAAACGCCCAACTATATCAGCAACGTATCACCATACATTGTTGAGCAGATAGATGCCACCTCCAACAATGGCCGCATCGCCCACCATTATGCCGTGCCTTACATGTGGGGAACCTGTGGCATCCTATATAATAAGGTGCACGTACCTATAAATGATGCACAGACCTGGGGAACTTTATGGAACAGAAAATATCAGGGCAAACTCCTGATGAAGGATTCCTACCGCGACTCCTATGGCACCGCACTCATCTGGGCACATCGTAAAGACCTGGAAGCAGGCAAGGTGACCATACCACAGCTGATGAACGACTATTCACCAGCTGCCGTAGCCACAGTAGAGAAAGAGCTGAAAGCTCTGAAGCCAAACATTGAAGGATGGGAAGCCGACTTCGGCAAGGAGACCATGACCAAAGGCAAAGCCTATCTCAACATGACCTGGAGCGGTGATGCCGTCTGGGCTATTGAAGAAGCCGGAAAAGTGGGTGTAGAACTGGGATATGAAGTACCGAAAGAAGGAAGCAATGTATGGTTCGACGGTTGGGTAATCCCTAAATATTCCCGCAATCCGAAGGCTGCCGCCTATTTCATCAACTATCTCTGTCAGGAAGACGTGGCACTCGCTAATATGGAGACTACAGGATATGTGAGCAGCGTGGCAGGCAAAAAGGTATTAGAAGCTATGAGCGATATTGAGGCGTATCCCCAACCTGTAAATCTGGCCTACTTCTTTGGCGAGGAAGGCAGGAATGCCCATCTCAACCCTATCATGTATCCAGACAGCAGCATAGTAGCCCGATGCGCCATGATTCATGATGCCGGCGATCATACTCCCGAGGTATTGGATATGTGGTCGAAGGTGAAGGGCGACAATCTGGGCGGCGGCATCGTTATCTTCCTGCTGGCCGTAGTCCTTGCCCTCACGGTATTCGTTGCCATCAAGAAGTATGAGCATTACAAGCACAGAAGGCTGTCGAGGAAACACCGCAGAAGACATGTGGTAAAGGTAAAAGAGTAAAAAAGTAAAAGGTAAAAGAGAGGGGAAAAACCTATTTTATAGGGGAAAAAGAACATTTTTTGAAGGAAAAGAGAAAAAAGTGCCGAAAAAATTTGGTAATATCAAATAAAAGCATTACCTTTGCACTCGCTTTTGAGATATAAAGCTTTTGGGTAGTTACCAGAGTGGCCAAATGGGGCAGACTGTAAATCTGCTGGCTATGCCTTCGGTGGTTCGAATCCATCACTACCCACTTTTCCCAAAAATAACTCAAAAATTTAAGAGTCCGACTTTCGAGAGAGAGCCGGACTTTTTTCTTTTTAATATATCCACATAATTTCAGTAATAAGAGGGCACTAGGCACCTTACAGCCTAAAGACTGTAAGGTGATCATCATATACAGCTAGCACATTTCTGCCTTTGAGCAGGGCGGCTACAGGCTTGCCTTTCAGCTTTCCGATAGAGGAACCATCGGGATGAATCAGCCTAAAGTTGGATTTGTCATCCCTGTTTTGTATGCAAAGCACATCATCCAAACGGAAACAAACGGAGAAAGTCTCGTAGAGATCATAAGATTCAAGAATGTCCAACTTGTCATTGAAGACAAAAAGCTTGTTGGTACTGGTCTGCATCGGGCACACCTTGTCGAATGCCTCCACTAAAGACAGCCTTGGTGCAAGCCCATGAAACGCATAGAATGGTTTTCTCAATACCATAGTCAAAGCCCCATTGGCTCTGCGATCCCAATCTTTGCTGATGACAGCAGAATCAGCAAATGACAGATATACAGCCTTGTCAGAACCAGCAAGGAAGACACCACTCTCCGTGAGCATTCCGTCGTTCATGACATGCTTCTTGTCGTATAAAGGAAACATCTTCTCCCTATCTCCCGTCTGTGCATCAAAAGAAGCCAAGAAAGGTTTGCCACACTTTACCGTACCTCTCATAAGACTGTTGCCATAACCGTAATTGAGCATCAATATCTTGCCATCCCTAAGCAGAAGATGAGCCGTAGAAGCCTCCTTGTCCTGGAAATCATACTTCCAGCGTGTTTGCAAACTGTCCGCTCCCAAACAATAGAGGCTTTTTCTATCACTAATATACAAGTCAGAGCCCACCTGAAGGATATTGGAAGTCAAGCCCGTAATGATATATGGATTAAGATTATAATAATAGTAATAAAAAGAAGAATTAAATCCGATGGTGATTGCTGCAGACAAGACATTGGTCAATGCCATAGCCATCATTCCCTTGGAATCATGAATGCCAGTCACAGCCTTCACCTTCTTGATTTCACCCGAATGGATGTTGATTTCGTTGATGTCATCACCCACAACCACCAAGTGAGTGGAATCCACCATACAAGCATCTTTCCATCCCACGTTCTTGGTCATCGGAATCTCGGCATCCCACAACAACTCTCCTGTGCTCAGGCGATAAGCGTATGTCTTGCTGTCTCCCACTTTCTCAAGTCCCACTACGATATCCAAGCTATCATTGAAATAGACAGGATAAAGATACTGCGTCCATAGCGACTGGCCCGTCTTGGTATCAGACAAGGTCAAGAGTGACTTGCCTGTACTTTTCAGAGTGGAGGAAAGCAGCACTCCCTTGGAACAGACGCCATAGAGTTTTGACAAAGAAAGTTTCAGCGACTTTTGCCATTGCACTTCCAGGGTATTGGCATCCAGTGAATAGAGATAGCCAGTATCGGTATTTTTTCCTTTTTTAGTGGTATCACAAGCGAAGACGATGAGCGTACTATCGCAATTGTAGGCCTGGAGAATGCGCTTGTGCAAATCTATTGACTTGCCACAGATGGGGGCACCTTCATCCATATCCGCAACTTGGACTGATTCTACAGTCGTCTGCGCCGACATCCCTATCGAGATGATCAACTGCAAGAATAAAAAAATCTTTTTCATATTTTTTTCTTTAACCATTAAATATTCTGTCTGATATTTCACTATACGAATTATTTCATCCTTCTACCTGCGTCTTTGGCCAGTTCACCAAATACAGCATCTCTGTGGCTCGTGTAAATGCAGTATAGAGCCAATGGATATAATCGGGAGTAAGCATATCATCCGTCATATAGCCCTGGTCTACATAGACATGCGACCACTGTCCTCCCTGCGCTTTATGACAGGTAACGGCATAAGCAAACTTCACTTGCAGAGCATTGAAATATGGGTCTTGCCGGATTGCCTTCATACGGTCTGCCTTCAGCGGTATGTCCTGATAATCCTCCTCTATCTTATGGAAAAGCTGCTCTTGCTGATCATGGGTCAAAGCAGGAGCCTCACTCGTCAAGGTATCCAGCAATACCGTAGCCTCCAGTTCATAATTATCATAATCGGGGAATTTCAACAGAAGGGTGGCAAAATGAAAACCATAGAGGTCGATGCGACGGCTCACCTTCATCACCTTCGCCCTATCGCCATTAGCCAGGAAAGCAGGAAGTTCGTTACTTTGAACTTTTCGTTCTTCCCTTTCCTTTATTTTCTTTCTTTCTTCCTCCATCCAATAATAATTGTTCTTCACAATCATCAGCATGTCGCCACTCTCCAGTTCCTCTTCCCTATCAAGAACCATGTTGCGGATGCCCTGGTTGAAGATGTTGGCGCGCTTGTTGCTACGAGTCACAACAATGGTATCGTCCAGTCCTACATGATGATAACTGTCGCCAAGCGCCTCGATGAGTTCTGCACCCGGCATTTCCCTGATATCCGAGAAACCAGAGAAACGGATTTTAGGCAGTTGGGTAATGTCATCGTGGGTAATCATCTGACGGATGCGGGTAGCATTAAAGAGGATGCCCGACTGCTGACTCTGGCGGACTACTTCGTTCAAATCGCACTCATAAACCGACAGTCCATATCCCTGGAGCATCGCAGCAGAAAGGGCTGGTGATTCTTCCTCACCAACAGGAGGCAACTGTGCCTTATCGCCAATCAGCAAAAGTCGGTCGTTACGTCCCTGATACACAAAATGAATCAGATCATCTAGCAGACAGCCGCTGCCAAAGGTGGTTCCGCCCAATCCCAGATTGGCAATCATCGAAGCCTCATCCACCATGAAAAGCGTATCAGTATAGAGATTATCATTGAGATTGAACTGTCCATCCACTCCGGCAAATGCCTTTTCGCGATAGATGCGGCGATGAATGGTATAGGCAGGCATCCCGCTGTTCAGAGAGAAGACCTTAGCCGCCCTACCCGTAGGGGCAAGGAGCATCACCTTCTGGCGAACAGCACGGAGCGTACGGACGATAGCACCCGAAAGCGATGTCTTACCGGTACCCGCACTACCCCGGAGAATCATCACAGCATGAGGATTACTATCCGTCATAAACTGCACGAAAACATCGAGCGCTTGAGCCTGTTCTGGGGTTGGCGGAAAGCCAAATTGCTGTAATATCTGATATTTTAACTCTTCAATGTTCATATTTCGAAAACTTTTAGTATCTTTGCAGAAAATTTACTGCACCTATTTGCTGTGCAAAAGTAATAATACTTTTTGAAATGAGAAAAAGAATAAAGAATAATTATATTTTGGGAGCATGCGTCATCATCATGATGCTACTCTGTATTCTGAGTGTAAGCCAGCCCATCCGCTTCCAGAAAGCCATGGCTAGCAGAGAAGCAGAGGTGAAGGAGAAACTGATGCAGATACGTCAGGCTGAAGAGAAATACAAGGCGAAACATGGCGTATATACAGGCGATTTCCAGACACTGGTAAAAGGCAAGTTCTTACAGGAAGATGCCCAATACATTCCCTATGCCGACGGTAAGAAGTTTACACTTGCTGCCACGGTTATCGTAGGAAAAAGCGGTAAGCAGATTCCGGTGATGGAATGTGGGGCCGGTTATGAAACCTTCCTCGACGGACTCGATGAAGGTTCCATCCAGCAGAAGATAGAGGAGGCCAACTATGCAGGCAACTATCCCGGACTCAAGATAGGCGATTTAACGACAGATAATAACAACGCAGGTAATTGGTAACAGATATGCAAATAAAAGGTAACAACATTCAGCAAGCACGCCTCACCATCCGCGTGAGCAGAAACACCCTCAGTTTTTCGGTAGTTGACCGTGAAGCTGAGCATCAGCTCATCTATGAACCTTACACAGTAAAGAGTGGTGTTTCGATGGCAGCCAACTTGCGTCAGGCTTTCAAGGAGAGTACTCTCCTGCAGCGGGGATACCAGAAGGTACGCGTATATCTCGATTCGCCTATCCTGCTGGTTCCTATCGAAGAATTTCATGAAGAGGATATCGATGTACTCTATCAGCATGCCTTCAACAGTCATAACAGCGATGCCATTCTCTACAGAGTGCAGCCGGAACTGAATGCGGTAGCGGTATTCCCTATCAACAAGGATTTGAAAATGGTGGTAGAAGACAACTTCAAGGATGTCCGCTTCACACCTATCATGCAACCGATGTGGCACTATCTGCATCATCGCAGTTTCACCGGCATTCACCGCAAACTCTATGTTTATTTCCACGACAAGAAGCTGGACGTTTTCGGTTTCGAGAAGAACCGTTTCAAATTCTTCAACTCGTTTAATGCCGAGCATGCCAAGGATGCCCTCTATTTCATTCTCTATGTATGGAAGCAGTTAGGATTCAACCAGATGCAGGATGAGTTGCATGTATCAGGCAATGTTCCTGATAAGGACTGGTTCCTCTACAACACGAAACTCTATATCAAGAAGACCTTCATTCTGAATCCTGCCGCCGAATTCAACCGTGCGCCCATCACAGAGATTAAAGGTCTGCCATTCGATTTAATGGCGCTGTACTTAAGTAAGTAAGACAAGAGTTGATAGTTAAAAGTTGATAGTTAAGAATTCAACAGAATAGCTTATCATAAAGTTCAATGTTCAACATTCAAAGTTCAAAGTAAATATGAGAATCATAACAGGACAATATAAGGGACGCCATTTCGACATTCCACGTTCGTTTAAGGCACGTCCGACAACAGATTTTGCAAAGGAGAACATCTTTAATGTGCTGCAGGGATATATTGATTTCGAAGATACCTCTGCCCTCGACCTTTTTGCCGGTACGGGCAGCATTTCGCTCGAACTGGTATCACGAGGCTGCAGCCGGGTAATCAGCGTAGAGGCCGACCGCGATCATGCCAACTTCATACGCCAATGTTTCCAGAAGTTGGGCGAAGACAAGGATATTCTGATTCGTGGTGATGTATTCCGTTTTCTGAAGACCTGCAAGCAGAAGTTTGACTTTATCTTTGCCGATCCTCCATACGCTCTGAAGGAGTTGCCGCAGATTCCAGACCTCGTTCTGAATGGCGACTATCTCAACGAAGGAGGCATCTTCGTCTTTGAGCATGGCAAAGACTATGATTTCTCCGAGCATCCACGATTCCTGGAACACAGAAGTTACGGAAGCGTAAACTTCTCAATATTCAGATAGAAAAAAAATCCCCGTTTGCACCAGACAAGATGCAAACGGGGATTTATTCGTTACAGCAGCGGCGAGAGTAATCTTACCGTACTCTCGAAAAGACGCTGCAGGAACGGACGTTTTACGAAATAAGATACATCATCTACCAGGATACTCTTCGCCTCATCCCGCAGATAGACAGCCTTCACGCGCTGCGCCATCCCCTCATCAAAGAAGAACGCATTCGCTTCGAAATTATTCTCAAAACTTCGGAAGTCGATATTCGTACTGCCTATCGTACAGAGATTATCATCACTCACCAGCAATTTACTATGATTAAAGCCTGCCGTATAGAGATAAACCTTTACGCCAGCCTCTATCGCCTCCATCACATACGAACGTGATGCCCACTCTACCAGTTTGGCATCAGCATGACGGGGCAACATCAGACGGATATCCACACCCGCCAGAGCTGCTGTTCTCATGGCAAACAATACAGGTTCGGTTGGCAAGAAATAAGGCGTTTCCATATACACATACTTCTGGGCCTGAAGCAGGATGCGGACATAGCCCTGCATGATATCAGGCCAAGGACTGATAGGACTGCTCGTAACTATCTGTACGAGACAATTGTTGCGGATATGCACACTGACCGGTGGATAATACTGGCGATTGGTAACTAATGTACGGTCTACGAAATACCAGTCTACCAGAAAGGCTCTCTGAATGGCGTAAACGCCACCGCCCTCAATACGGAGATGCGTATCGCGCCAAGCCTGTTTCTTATCACCCTTCACATAGCGCAGAGCTATATTCATGCCGCCGATAAAGCCCACCTTACCATCTATGACACAGAGTTTGCGGTGGTTACGATAGTTTACCTTACTCGTAAAAGCCGGAAAGCGGACTGGCATGAACGAATGTATATCAATGCCTGCATCACGCATACGTTCAAAGAATTCATTCTTCACCTTCCAGCAGCCTACATCATCATAAATCAGTCGCACCTCCACTCCCTGCTCCGCCTTATCGATCAAGGCATCAGCTATCAGATATCCCAAGGCATCGGCTTCGAAGATATAGGTATCGAGATGAATATGATGCTTTGCCTGTCCTATATTATATAATAAGGTAAGGAAGAAATCATAGCCATCAGTATAAATATCCACCTGATTATCTTTAAAAGGCAACGCCCAACTCTGGTTGGCAAAGAGATTCATCAGCGGTTTATTGCTGTCTGGCAGGTGAAGATTCTCCTGCTCTACGAACTCAAGCATGGAGCGCTTGGTGAGCTGGTCCATGCTGCGGTCGCTGATAAGCCGTTCCTTGCGGGTATTCTGTCCGAAGAAGAAATAAAAGATGATACCCACAAAGGGGATGAAGAAGAAGACCAATATCCATGCCATCGTCTTGGCGGGCTGACGATTGTCCATCAAGACGGTGATGATAGCCGGAACGGTTATCACGACATAAAGCAACAGATATATCCAGTGAAAATAAATCATATAGCATTTCTCCTTTTAAATCTCTAATACTTCATTACAGAGTTCCTCCCCACAGGACAGGAGTTCCGGTTAATTGAAGATATTGTTTGCCTGACTCGCCAGAAGCGTGTTCATCTGCTTGAGTTTCATAAACTCCTGCAGCAGTTCACGATTGGTCGGATTCCTGGCAAACTCCTGCTGAACCTCAATAATACGCTGAGCAATATAATGAGTACGGAAGCTCAAGATGTCTTTAAAGACAAACTGACGGAGCTTATCGGCGCTCATCTTCATCTGCAGACTAGCCGTAGATACCTCCTGGTCACCTGTAGGCAAACCTGCCAACCTGCTGATTTCCGGATTCGGATGATTGGCAAAATAAGTTTCGGCCACAAAATCATCTTCTTTTTCGAGATGCTCCACAGCCTCCTGCATAATCTGATTATATAAATCATTATGAAACTTAAAGCCATCTCCACCCAAATCAAGACTGATATACTGGGCCACAGCTACCTCCACATCATTTCCGTCTACATCCTGTACCGTGATGAGCTGGTCGCCATGATGAATAATCAACTGTACCAGAAGTCCTTCTACCTCCAGGAGTTTATCCAGTGGGGTAACCGCTCTCATCACCGATTGTGCCTGCTGCGCTGCCGCTACAGTCGAATCTTTCAATCCCGCTGCACGTCGCTCTGCCTTTACCTGCTCACTCATACCATTGCGCACAAAATTGTTCAAGGCATTCACGATAATTGCCTCGTTCACGCCCAAACGGTGAGAACAGTCGGTGATATAAGAAGCGCGCGTTATCTGATTCTTGATTTTCGAGATGCTCTCTACAATCGAATTGATAGCCTGGCTTCTCTTTACAGGGTCTGTCACACCGCGCAGCAGAATATCGGTCTTAAACTGTATGAAGTCGGTCTGATTCTCCTGAATATATCTTCTGAATTCCTCTGCCGAATGACTGCGGGCGAAACTGTCAGGGTCATTACCGTCAGGGAGAAAGAGTACCTTTACGTTCATCTCTTCTTCAAGCAGCATATCGGTACCTCTCAGCGCAGCATGAATACCCGCATTATCGCCGTCATAGAGAAGAACGATATTACTGGTAAAGCGGTGCAGCAATCTGATCTGATGCACGCTCAGCGCTGTACCCGAGTTGGCCACTACATTTTCGATGCCACACTGATGCATCGAGATAACATCGGTGTATCCTTCCACCATAAAGACACAATCCTCCTTGGCTATCGCCTTCTTGGCCTGATAGAGTCCATAGAGTTCGCGCTCCTTATGATAGATAACGCTATCAGGCGAGTTGACATATTTCTGGCTGATGCCCTTGGTTCTGCTGTCGAGCACTCGTCCGCCAAAAGCTACCACCTTGCCGCTCACGCTGAACCAAGGGAAGATGGCTCTGCCCGAGAAACGGTCAAGAATCTTATCCTCACCCGACTTATTGCCGGCTTCGTCCTTATCCACCTTGAAGCAGAGTCCCGTATCAACCAGATACTTCGGATTATAGCCAGCCGCCTTAGCCGCCTCAGCAAGAGCAGTACGCTTAGGGAGCGCAAAACCCAACTGGAATTTTCTGATGATATCATCCCTGAAACCTCTTCCTCGGAAATAAGCCATACCGATAGCGATACCATCCACATCATGCAGGAGAATATCCTGAAAATATTTCGCCGCCCAATCGTTGACGATAAACATGGATTCTCTTTCGCTCTCGCGCTGTTTTTCTTCGTTGGTCAGTTCCCGCTCCTGAATTTCTATTTTATATTTCTTGGCGAGCCAGCGAAGGGCATCGGGATAGGTCATCTGTTCCAGTTCCATCAGAAAGTTGATTGCATTGCCTCCCTTTCCACAGGTAAAGCAATGACAGATACCTCTTGTTGGAGATACAGAGAAAGATGGATTGGAATCGTTATGAAAAGGACACAAGCCGACATAATTGATGCCACGCTTCTTGAGCGTAACAAATTCAGATACCACCTCTTCTATCTTGGTGGCATCCATAATTTTTGCTATCGTCGGTCTGTCTATCATTATATATATTCTTTTTTCTGTTTTTACTATGCAAAATTACTATTTTTCTTTGAAAACACAAAGAGAAACGGACAGAAAAGTAAAAATGAAACATATTAAAAACTAAAGTTTACATAATATAAGGTACATTCGGATAGTTTTGGCTACCTTTGCAACCGGCAAAAACACATTGCTGACAATCGGATAAAATAACAACAAAATAAATAAACATGAAACTAAACAACATCAAGCAAACATTCCTGGCAAGCGCTGCCCTGCTCACAACTATCAGCATGAGCGCAGCCGACAGATTTGTGAATTTCAAGCAAGGAGACTTGCTACTGAATGCCAATAACCGAGTAGAAATCTACATGGATACCAACGACTGCAAGGGAGTGAGCTATGCTGCTCATGCCCTGCTGAAAGATATCAAAAGTGTGAGTGGAGCCACAGCCACCCTCACCTCGGATGCCGGTTTTCTGAAAAAAGCCGACACAGCCCGACCAGCTATCCTCGTAGGCACCATCGGCCATTCTGCAGCCATCGACCAACTGGTAAAACAGAAGCGCATCAACGGAAATCTACTGAAGGGCAAACGTGAAAAGTTTATCATCACGCTCATAGATGGTCAGCTCGTCATCGCAGGCAGCGACCGACGAGGCACCATCTACGGCATCTACGAACTCTCGCAGCAGATGGGCGTATCGCCTTGGTATGACTGGGCAGACGTGCCTGTAGAGCATCACGATTCCATTTTCGTAAACAAGGGTATCTATACAGATGGCGAACCTGCCGTACGTTATCGCGGTATCTTCCTCAACGATGAGGCACCTTGCCTAACGTCATGGGTAAAGAACACCTACGGCACCGGATATGGCGACCACCGTTTCTATCAGCGCGTCTTCGAACTGGTATTGCGACTGAGAGGTAACATGATGTGGCCTGCCATGTGGGGCTGGGCTTTCTATGCCGATGACCCTGAAAACGAGAAGACGGCAGATGAGATGGGCGTAGTGATGAGCACCTCCCATCATGAGCCGATGGCACGCAACCATCAGGAATACGCCCGCAACCGAAAGGGATGGGGACCTTGGAACTATCAGAAGAACAAGGCTAACCTGCAGAAGTTCTTCCGTGAAGGCATTGAGCGAATGAAAGGAACAGAACAGATTGTAACCATCGGAATGCGCGGCGACGGCGATGAAGCGATGAGCGAAGAGGCTGACACAAAGCTGATGACCAACATCATCAACGACCAGCGTAAGATTATCGCTGACGTAACCGGCAGAAAGGCAAGCGAAACCCCGCAGGTCTGGGCACTATATAAAGAGGTATTGGATTACTACGACAAGGGCATGAAGGTGCCTGATGACGTAACCCTCCTGCTCTGCGATGACAACTGGGGTAACGTGCGCCGTGTGCCGAATGCCAAGGAACGCAAGCACAAAGGCGGTTGGGGCTTATACTATCACGTAGATTACGTAGGTGCTCCAAGAAACTCAAAGATGCTCAATGTAACTCCTGTGCAGAATCCTTGGGAGCAGTTGACGCTTGCTTACGAGAATGGCATTGACCGTCTCTGGATTCTCAATGTGGGCGACCTCAAGCCGATGGAATATCCTATCAGCCAGTTTATGGACATGGCTTGGAATCCACGTAAATACGATGTAAACAACATCACCCGCCATACCCGCGACTGGTGCGCACAGCAGTTTGGTGAATCGCAGGCCGATGAAGCAGCCCGCATTCTTAACCTCATCTGCAAGTACAATGGCCGCTGCACCCCAGAGATGCTCAACAAGAACACCTACAGTCTGGAAAACGGAGAATGGCAGGAGGTGGTAAACCAGTATCTCCAGCTCGAAGCCGATGCGCTGCGCCAGTACAACTGTCTGTCGGCATCCTATCACGATGCCTATCGCCAGATCATCCTCTTCCCTATCGAGCTGATGAGCAATCTGCACCAGATGTACTTTGCCCAGGCACAGAACCACGCCCTCTACAAGCAGGGCAATCCGAAGGCGAATGTATGGGCTGATGAATGCGAGCGCCGCTTCAAGCGCGATTCCCTCATCTGCGACTATTACAATCATAAGATGGCTGGCGGCAAGTGGAACGGAATGATGACCCAGAAGCATATCGGCTATAAGAGTTGGAATGATGATTTCGAGAAGGATACCTGTCCGGAACTCTTCCGGGTAACCTCCAAGGATGGAGTGATTATCTGCGAAAACAACGGCGTGGTAGAAATCGAAGCTCCTTACTATAGCAGCAAGACGGATGCTGCCGAGGCAAAATGGACAGAGATTCCATTCATGGGCAAAAGCGTATCGGCAATGACTCTGATGCCATATACTAAGAGTGTAAAGGGAGCCAGCATCACTTACAAGTTTAAGATGCAAGTTAGCAAAACTTCGGATGGCAAGGCATTTAATGGCAAGCAGAAGATTCGCATTCATGTGATTACCAAATCAACCTTGGATTATCTCAACAAGGGCGGCTTAACCTATGGTGTAAGTTTAGATGGCGCTTCTCCTGTAGAGGTTAACTTCAACAAAGATTTGAACGAGAAGCCGGAGAACATCTACAATATCTATTATCCAACGATAGCCACTCGCATCGTGGACAAGGTGATAGAGCTAGAGCTGCCAGCCTCATCCGATGGCATCCACACCCTCACCCTCACTCCTAACGACCCAGCCATCGTCTTCGAGAAAATCGTGATTGATGGAAGAGGAGGAAAAAAGAGTATCAAGGTGATATAAAGGTATAATATAATAATAAGGTTATAGGCACGCCCCCGAAAGGATGCGTGCCTATTTTTATAAAAAATGGTTAATTCATTTGGTAATCAGAAAGTTTCCTCGTATATTTGCAAAAATTATCAAGAGAAATCGCTTATGTGTAAATTTGAAGAAATAGAAGGTTGGCGTCTTTCCAATGGCAAGACCATCCGAGAGATCAAAAATGCCGTGCATGAGGAGGTAAATTTGGGGCGAATATATCTCATCATTAGCATTTTGCTTGCTTATATGGGAACTATTAGCATGCAAGCTCAATCATGCGAGGGTCGAGTGTACCTAAAGAATGGTATCCAGCAACTCTATGAAAGTAATGACCGAATAGACTTGCCACGCAAGAAAAAGGATGTTCAAGTTTATAGAAACTTCTTTTCTCGCCAATGCACTAGCGATGTGATACCTTTCGCCAACATTGATTCTGTAGTGGTGTGGAATGCCACCTCCAAGCAAAACGTACGCACACTTGTTCCTTTGGAAAATGTGGGATGGAGCTGGCTATATATCAACCACCCACGATTGCAAGTCTATATTTATGCCTCCCAAGGTTATTCCGTGACGGACATGGGAGGAATGAAAGCTAGGCAATGTAACACAGCAGCAGCAATGTTTTTCATCCCAAGCAAGACGGCTTGCGACTTCTATGTCAGACAGACTGATGGCAAGCTTATATGTCTAGGAGATACCTATAAGAAATGCGACAAATCCTTTATCCGAGAACTTTGCCACTGTGTAGGACTTTCGCAGGAATGGGAAAAGAAACTCATTGGACTAGGTGAACACAACCGAAGTTCTATGATACAACGAGTGATAGAAGTATTAGATGACAAACAATAAATAACAACTAAAAGGAAACATTATGAAAGCAATGAAGTTTTGGCTGCTCATGGCAGTAATGGTGGTAGCGATAGCTGCACACGCTCGCAAGAATGACGACCCAGAAATGCGTCATGTTCGTCTCACTATGATGGATGGCAAACAGATAGAGGGCTACATTCCTAAGAAGTACATGGGGTGGGCGTTAGAATATCAAGTAAGACTTGCCGAGAATCCAGATGGCAAAAAAAGCCAAGAAGTACGATGCTGAGAAAGTAACCAAGATGGAATGGCTTGCACTCACAGAGGAACACCCTGAAGGCGAAGTGTGGGAACATTGCCAAACGATAGCACGTAATTCGATTAGGGCTGTAAAAGAGGATCGCCTTATGGAACTCCTTTACCGCGGCAAGAATGCATCTGTCTACCAAGTTCACGTATTTCTGCCTGGCAATGGCATAAACACAGGAAACTCTTGGGCTACTTGGTATGCACTGAAGCCTAATGGACAGGAAAGGGCATTTATTCTTTACAATGCAACGCTTGGCAAAATGGGAAGCCTGGATAGACAATTCAAGGATCAAAAGGAATATGAGGGACTGAAGAATTACATTCTTGAATGGTGGAACAAAGATAAGTCTTTAGCTAGGAAGCAACTGAATGATGGTGTAGCTATCTTTAGCCATATCTATGATGAATGGAAAACAGCTTCCAGTAAACAATAATAGTTCCTGCGGAGGGCACTTTCGTGCCCTCCGCAGGAACTATTATAATGATCGGGATTAAGATTCTCCGACTACCAGGTTGTAGAAACATAGTTTCGATTTTCTACCGCACACCTCACTAAGCAGCACTAAACTAATTTTTACACAACAAATTAAGTGGCGTGCGGTGTTCAACCGACACTACACACTACTTAACTACCTATATAAATGACTGATTATAAGCATATTCTGTTGATTGCGAAAGGAGAATGAAATTTTAATTGCTGTTTTTGAGAAGCTATTTTCGAAGGTGACTTTATGTCGAATCGGCTCAAAATACCATACCAGTTCCCTTTCGGGTATGATGATATGCGGGATGAATCTCCTCATCATTGGAGCCGCTGGCACTATCTGTTACATGATTCTCATCAGAACGTTACATTAATGATTTTCCCCCGATTGTCTTCCCTTGCGTTTTGCAATTTTTCCCAAAGCATTGATGGATTCAAGATAAGCCTCCTCTACTGGAGTTAATACCTTTACCTGATATTTTCGATACTCAGCTATAGCTTTGTCCATTGCCTCTTCATGGCTGATACTTCCCGATCCCTTCAACAAAGGTCGCCCTGTGGATTGCAGGATAGTATCAAGTTGTTTCACATAATCCATCATATAGACTGGACGATGCTCCATTGCCATAATCTCGGCAAAGTCAAAATAACCGGAAACAAGATTATTGAGTATCTTCAGCTCATTTTCTTTCAGATAGTTCTTGGCTATTTTGATGTCTTTGATAGCTGGTAGTTCGCCCTCAAATGTCGTCAAGCCCATAAATGGTTTGTCGGCATCCGCACGCTCATAGATAACTTCTGCCGCAGTATGCCCATGAGCAGCATAGTGCAACTTATTTTGCACGATTTTAAAGAAAAGCTTTGAGGCTTCAGTTCGAGGGTCATAGTCAACACTTGTGGCATAGATGTCCAGAACTTGTCGATAGAGCACCTTTTCTGACGAACGAATATCACGGATACGGTCAAGCAACTCTTTCCAATAGTTGCCACCACCAAGATTTTTGAGTCGTTCATCGTCCATCGTAAACCCTTTTACGATGTACTCATTCAGTCGCTCTGTAGCCCATTGACGGAAACGTGTGCCTTGAATAGATTTTACACGATAGCCCACAGATATGATAACATCAAGGTTATAGAACTTCACTTCTTTGCTTTGGGTTTTTCCTGCCATAGCACCATGCTGAGTGGTTATTCGGAATTTCCGAACAACCACTTTTTCATCAAGTTCTCCCTCTTTAAAAATATTTGATATATGTTCTACTATCGTAGACTTACTCTTATTAAACAAAGAGGCGATTTGATCTTGGTTTAGCCAAACCGTCTTATTCTCCAATCTCACATCAAGCTTCACGCCATCATCAGATTGGTAGATGATCATTTCTCCCAAATCAGTTTGGGGTGCGTCCTCCCATTTATAGCCACAATCCAAGCAAAGATGCAGTGCACCCTCTGTCTGCACATTGTCAGAATTGCACTTTGGACATTTTATATTATTATTCATCATTGTTTCGTCTTTGTTATTATCTAAGTCAAAAAATGATATTCCTGTATGACTTATGCTTAGACATTATTATATTTCCATTTCCTTTCTTTGAAAGCAGGATGTCACCCTTCTGATAAGCAACAACAGTCCCGAAATTAGGATCACTTTTTTTATTTCACTTCTCTCTCAACATCCATTCCCACGTAGGAAGAACATGAACCTGCTTGCCATCTATCTCAAGTTCTTCCTTCTCCTCCATCGTAAGAATATATCCCTCAGCCAAGCCATAAGCATTCATGGCTTCCATCAGCCCCTCGATTTCCCGCTTGCGAGTTTTCTCGTCATTCATCACTATCGTTACTTGATAAGCCTTCATGATTCTCATGCCCTCTCTAACAACAAAGTCGCACTCCTTCTTATCTGCATGATAAAAAACATCATATCCGCGGCGTTTCAACTCGATGAATACGATGTTTTCCAACTTCACTCCCATATTGTCGGTGGCATTGAAGCCAATGCGACTCACGATGGCATTGTCGATGAAGTAAATCTTCTTCGGGTTCAGCATCTGCACCTTTACCGATGGCGAATACTTCATGAGCTGGAATATCATATAGGTTTGCTCGATGTACTCCAAATAGTTTTTGACGGTTTCGGAATGACGAATGCCCACTATCTTCCCCAGTGAGGTATAGGTAATGCGCTTCGTGGCATTGCTGGCGAGATAAAAGATGAGTTCCTGCATCTCCTTATCATTGGTCAACCCATTACGAGCCATTACATCACGGAAGATGATGCTATCGTAGAGTGACGAGAGGTAACGAGTGGATGGCGACTGGAGATACTTAGGAAATCCACCTTTCTCCAAATACTCATTGAAATGCCCCAAGAGAATGGCACGCTTACTGGTTAGATAAAAGTCCTTGGCTTCCAGCTGCACCTTTGCCAACTGCAAGTATTCTTGAAAGGAAAAAGGGTAAATCTCCACTGCGATATAACGCCCCGTGAGATGAGTACCAAGCTCTCTACTCAGCATCCGGGCATTTGATCCAGTTACAATCACCTTATTGCCTTCGTTGTAGAGACGGCGCACAAAGGTCTCCCAGCCCTTCACATTCTGTATCTCATCAAAATAATAGGTATGCTGCTCACCAAAGAGTTCGAAGAAACATTCTTGCAATGTTTGGAAATCTGCCACAGTAAAGTTGACCAGTCGCTCATCATCAAAATTGAAAAAGAAGTCTTGCTCCGGCAATTTGCTGCGCATTTGCTGGAGCAAAACAGACTTTCCACAACGTCTTATACCAGTAATAATTAGTATCTCCGTTGTGGTAAGCCACTCTTCCTCTATGTCTCTCGGCACAGTATCTTGTGCTATATTCTTGCAGTATTCCTGCTGCTCAAATATAATTTGCTTTAATAACTCTTTCATGTTCAATCATTTATTTGCTTGCAAAAATACGATTTTTTAAGTAAACAACCAAATAAATCTTCATTTTTGTTCATTCAGAATGAGTAATTTCTATCATTTTTACTCATTCAGAATGAGTAAAAATGAGCAAAAATAGATAGTCTCAGCCTCATCACATACCTCCCCTGCGAATTGCCAAGGGTGAGATGGATGGTAACAATGTTGTGACTTATATGATGCAAGGAAGCAATTATAACGATGCAAGGAAACAACCCTAACCATGCAAGGAAGCCTTTCTTACGATTGCGTGACATTTGTCATGCGATTATACGACACTTATCATACGGTCGGATGACAAATGCCGTATAATCACATGACATATACCAATGTTTAAATAAACCTAATATTTTACACCAAAAGATACAAGTTATCACATTATTATATATATTTGCATCATCTTTCATAGAAGACAAAGAATATAGAAAACAACGAACCATCAAACAACAAGAAATATGGAACTGAAATACGACATTTACATGCTCAACAATGCCCAGGGCACAGGAGAAAAGCGCCAATACATTCGTATCGTGCAGCATGAACCTATGACCGAGAAGCAACTGCAAGAGAAAATCCAGAGCCGCTGCTCACTCACCAAGGGAGATGTGGCTGCGGTGTTGGCAGAGCTTCATGACCTTTTGGTGGAAGAATTCTCACTGGGACGCCGCTTTTACATCCCAGAGATAGGCTACTTCTCCATGTCGGCTAGCCTAGAGATGCCAGAGGAGAATCCAGACAAGAAGATTACGGGCAAGGAAGTACGCATCACCGGCATCAACTTCCGACCAGAAGGTAAGCTAATGGAGGAAGTACAGCGCAACGTCCACTTTGTACGCTCTCGTTATTCCAACCAATCTACAAAATACTCCGAGGAAAAGATGTTAGAGAATATCAAGGAGTATCTTCAAAAGAATCGTTACATCACCACTCGCATCATGCGCATCCACTTCGGCTTGACTCCATACATGGCTCAGAAGTGGCTCACTCATTTCTGCGAGAAGGGTATCATGGTGAAGGAAGGCACCCAGCATGCGCCTATCTACTTCTTGAAGTAGCGACCGCTCCGTCCCTTCACTGCAACTCACTGATTGACAGAGGATGATAGGTAAAAGTGAAAGGAGAAAGAATATAGAAAAAAAAATAAGAAAGCTGCCCTGTCACCACTTTTGATAGTATAGTGACAGAGCTGGTGACAGAGTTAGTGACAAAGCTGGTAACAGAGCTAGTAACAGAGCTGGTAACAGAGCTAGTAACAGAGCTAGTAACAGAGCTATAGTAACTATGTTAGAGTATGGTAGTAGCTCTGTTAGTAACTATGTCTAAGAAAAGAAAAAAGTAAATTATGAACGATATAAAACTTACATCAGACAAAATAGGGAAAGAAGAAGTTAAGAAACTACGCCAAAAGCTTTTAGAAGACTTTCTTCACACGTTTCCTTTGAATTCCCTCCAAGGCATGACTTTGGAGCAATATACCAATTTGAACAAAGATGACTCTTTCTGCTATTGGCTAGAATCTCTCACATACGAGTTGGGATCTATATGGGGTGGCTCATCATATAAATTTGGTATCTATGAATATCGTATTAAGACTAATATTCACAACACAAAGTTTATCAGTGATGAAAAATATGCTTGGTATGCAAGATATAATAAGCCTACAGCTCAAGAAGCTTTCAACGTAGTAAAGAACGCTATCATCAAAATTGCAACAAACGCCAGCAAGGGGAACTTTGAAGCTTTAGATACGATTACAGAATTAGGAGAAGGCTATAGATGGAAGATTGCATTCTTATACTCCAACAACCAGCTTGTCCCCATTTACAAGAAAGATATGCTTGTAAAATTGGCAACTCAGTTTGGTTTGGTTGGCGCTAAAGCTATGCCCATATCAAAACTTCAAGCTTTCCTGATGCAACAAAAAGGAGACAAGGACATCTTTGACTATTATGAAGATTTGCTTACGATTTTAAAGGACAAAAACAATAGCCCTACCTATTGGATGTATGCTCCTGGAGAAAATGCGTCTCAATGGGAAGAGTGTTTAGCTGCAGGAACGATGTGTATCGGATGGCCAAGCATGGGAGACTTGTCAGAGTATAACACACGAGAAGAAATGGAAAAAGCACTTCAAGAATATAATAATACTCCCGACAAGAAATATTCTAATGACACCTTAGCTTTATGGAACTTTGTTCATAAGATGAAAGAGGGCGATTGCATATACGTCAAAAAAGGAATAAAGAAACTCATCGGAAAAGGCATCGTTGAAAGCGATTACTATTACGATGAAAGCAAACAAAATTATCCGAACATGCGTAAAGTAAAATGGACTTTCCAAGGTGAATGGGAGTATAAGAGGAACCATGTCCTTAAAACTTTAACGGATATCACCCCATACCCTGATTACATCAAAGAGTTAGATACTCTCTTGACTACATCCTCTAACAAGCAATATTGGTGGCTCGTAGCCAGCCCTAAGATTTGGAGTTTCTCCAAGATGAAGGTCGGTGATATACAAGACTATACTCTTTACAATGAGAACGGCAATCCAAGAAGAGTCTTCCAGAACTTCGTGAATGCCAAGAAAGGGGATATTGTCATAGGATATGAGGCCAACCCTGTGAAACAAATCGTTGCCATTGCCGAAATCGACACGCCATCAGATGGGCAGCATATTTGTTTCAAAAAAGTTGAATCCCTGCAATACCCTATCGACTACGCCTCATTCAAGGATGCACCAGAGCTAAAAAGCATGGAATTCATTCAAAACAAGAATGGCTCACTATTCAAAGTTGCCCCTGACGAATATGAGTACCTGATTGATCTCATCAGAGAATCCAATCCAAAAGAAGAAAACAAACAGCTGAAACCCTATACACAAGAGAATTTTCTCAATGAGGTATATATGAGCGAAGAAGACTATACCAAGCTGCGCTTGCTCTTGCAAAACAAGAAGAACATCATCTTGCAAGGAGCACCTGGCGTAGGTAAGACATTCTCCGCTAAGAGATTAGCTTACTCTATGATGGGGGATATAGACGAATCGAGAATCGAATTCATCCAATTCCACCAAAATTATAGCTATGAGGATTTCATGATGGGGTATCGACCTAACGAAGATGGTGGATTCGAACTCAAAAAGGGAGTTTTCTATAACTTCTGTAAAAGAGCCCAAAGTAATCCGGACAAAGATTACTACTTCATTATAGATGAAATAAATCGTGGAAACCTGAGCAAGATATTTGGTGAATTGTTAATGCTAATAGAAAAAGACTATCGAGACACAGAAATTAAATTGGCTTATAATGGCGAAATGTTCTGTGTGCCAAGCAACCTATATATAATAGGTATGATGAATACGGCTGATCGAAGTCTTGCCATGATAGACTATGCCTTGCGCCGTCGATTTAGTTTCTATGAAATGACTCCTGGATTTGACACTGAAGGTTTCAAGAAGTACCAAGAGTCCATAGGAAATGATAAGTTTGATAACGTTGTCAATGCCATAGTTTCACTCAACCAAGACATTACCAATGACGATTCTCTTGGTTCAGGGTTCTGTATCGGTCATAGTTACTTCTGCTCCTCCAAACCAAAAGACATCAACGACTTGTGGTTGGAAAATATTGTGGAATACGACCTCAAGCCAATGCTTAGAGAATATTGGTTTGACAACGATTCGAAGTATCAAATGGCTGTAGATAAACTATTAGATTCACTCAAATGACGAAAGACAAGAACATATTCATACTCAACATCTACTTTATGCTCACTTATGCTTTTCGTGAGCTAAAGCAGAACAATTATGAAGAGATTGCTGGTGAGGATTTCGACAATATACAACAATTGTTTGCCGAAATTCTCATCAAGGGTATCTCATGTCAATTGAAACAAGGCATCCTCAAGCAATATATCATTCGCAAAGACTCACTCCCTACCCTTCGTGGAAAACTTGACTTGAAAGTTACCATACAAAACAAGTTATGCAGAAAGCAAGAAATCGGTTGTGAATATGATGAGTTATCGGAAAACAACATCTTCAATCAGATTATAAAAGCTACAGTCTTTGGACTTCTCAAGCACGGAGCCATCAAAAAAGGTCAAAAGACTAAGCTAAAGAATCTCATGCTGTTCTTTTCAGGCATCGACATCATAGAACTAAGCACGGTAAAATGGAACATGCTGGCATTCGACAGAAATAACAAGTCCTATCAAATGTTGCTTTATGTCTGTTATTTCCTTATCGAAGATATTCTGATGACAACTGAAAAGGGAAAATATAAGATGAAATCATTTACGGATGAACACCTTTGTCGCCTTTTCGAGAAGTTTGTCTTAGAATACTATAGGGCTAAACATCCTGAATACAAGGCTCAAGCTGCACAAATAGATTGGAATATCGACCGAGAAGTATCTTCCACTCATGTTCTTCCTATCATGCAAACTGACATATTACTTACTCTCAATGACCGAACGCTCATCATTGACACCAAGTATTATGGACATACCATGCAAGTGCAATTTGACAAAGCGACAATACATTCTAACAACTTGTACCAAATTCATACATATGTCATGAATAAGGACAAACTGCATTCGGGCAAAGTGGATGGCATGTTGCTTTATGCTAAAACAGACGAAGACATCACACCCAATGGAAGTATGAAGCTTGCGGATGGCAATACCATATACTTCCGCACTCTTGACCTCAATGTACCTTTCGCAGAAATAGAGAAGCAATTAGAGGCTTTCGTATCGTATTCAAATTACTAAAAAGTACTGATAGTGGTGCCAAAAGTCCTAAAAAAATCGACTTTTGGCACCACTATCGGCACTTTTCTATGCTTTTCTGCTTATTTTTCAATATTTTATAGTATCTTTGCCCCATCATCAAAACGACAAAAGATATGCAGCAAAATATAATAGGAAGAAAGCGAGAAATCAACTTGTTGGAGATTAGCCAAGAAGAAAATTGGAATGAGCCGTGAGGACATCATGAAATCCTTAAAACTCACTTCTGGTGGAAAGTTGACCGAAGCTTTCAATGATTTGATAAGTTGTGACTTCATCAGAAAATACAATGCTTTCGGCAACAAGAACAATGGTGCCATGTTCCAGCTCACAGATTTGTACACCTTATTTTATTTACATTACACTAACAGAGCCCCTTTTTTAAGAGAGCTCAGTAATTCTAACATATCTGCTTATGTTAATATTTCTCCCCAAAAATAAAATAGACATTATGCAAAGAATGATTATCACTCTTTGCATAATGTCTATTCCTTTTTTCCAATCGTTTTCTAAAAGGTATTCAAAGACAAACTTAAAGATAGATATTCCTTCTGAGAATATTCATTTTAGAATGCAAGTATATAAAGGCAAGAACTATTTTATTTTACCGAAAGTAGCTTTAAACTCTTTAAATAAATATATGGATAATGAAAGAATTTGGCAATGGCAGAAAACATATATTATTGGCAAAACAAATGTAATATTAGACAGTTTAAAAGCTGGAGACATCGTTGGAGATATATGTACTGGTTTTTATAAAATTCGTAAGAAAACTTCTTTTAGATTATTATATTTTATTCCACCACAAAAAATAGGATATGTCATATTACCTTATATGTATAATGAAAAAGCAAATAGACTTTATGTTAAAAATATTAGTGATTATATAACTACACCGGATACAAAATACCTCTATTCTATAGATGATAATCACCTTATATGGATAGAAAATACACCATCTTATGAAAAAATACCGAATGAAGTATGTCGTTTGCAGATATATAATCATCCATCACTAAGCGTAGAGAGAGAATTAAAGGAAGAATATTTTAAGAAATAAGAGTTCTAATGGCTTAAAACACAACTAAATAACTTTGCTTGAAAGGGAAAAATAAAATAAAGTTCGAGAGTGTAAACTAAACTGTGTCAAACTACAATAAATGTAGTTTGACACAGTTTTTTAATTATGGACAACTTATAAATCGTTTACTTTAATAAAGAGTTTAAATGGAACAGCCGTGGAAACAAGGAGAACATGCAGCTCAGTTCTTCCTCTAGCCTCAATGCCAAGCTTTACAAGGCTTTCTGCAAGAATCGTTTCTCGGTTACGCTTGAAGCTAACGACATCTTCAACAAAAGCAATCGTGACATACGATTCTACAATAAGGATGTTACGCTTTGGCAAAGCAGCACCAGCGACAGCCGTGCCTTGCTCTTGACATTGCAATATAACTTTAACACATCTAAGAACCGATACAAGGGTAAGGGTGCTGGTAATGAGGAATTGAACCGTTTCTAATTCTAAAGAGCCTAATCTTTCTCCTCCAACCATTCTTCCAGCACCAGGCAATACTCATCGTTTTGCTCAGCGAAAGGCATGTGTCTCGCTCCTACGAAGAGATGCCACTTGGAATCTTGGATACCATCGTAGAGCGTCTTTGCTACCAATGGAGTGCAGAGGTCATTGGTTCCACTCATCACAAGGCATGGTACTTGTATCTCGCCCAAGCGGTCGGTGTAATCATAATCACGGAGCGTACCTGTAGGAGTGTATTCGTTTGGTCCCCATCCATAGAGATAAGCCTCAGCACCTGCACGCTTCTTTCGGCGAAGGCACTCTGGGCTGTCTTCCGTCACCTCACCTGCACAATGCAGGAGCATGAAGTGTTCATTCGCCTTGGCATACGCCTCGCTCGAAAAGTCATCCTTCGCCTCAGCCTCAGCGATGGCACGCTGGTCTTCCTCCGACATAAACTTAATCATGCGATGTTGCTCACTTGCCCAAAGCTTGCTGCTCGAAAGAGTACTGCTGAGGATGGCTGACTTCACGCCCTTTGCTTGCTTCTCTATCAGATAGATGATGGCGAGCATGCCACCCCACGACTGTCCCAAGAGATGAAAATGGTCGATGTGGAGATAGTCGATGAGCACACAGAGTTCGTTGAGCCAAGTCTCAGGAGTCCAGAGTTCGGGATGTCCCTCCACAAATGAGTTGCCACAGCCCAACTGGTCGTACATGATGACAGCTCTACCTGATTCCGCTACCCTATCCAATAGCTCGAAATAGTTGTGGGTACTGCCTGGTCCACCATGCAAGAGGATGATAGGGCTCTTGCCCTCCTCTGTTTTACCTACGATACGATAATATGTTTGATAGCCCATGAAGGGCATATATCCTTCCTTGATTTCCATTGTCTTCAAATGTTTATATATTATAATGTGCAAAAATATAAAAAATATGGCAATTAAACAAATATATCTTGCTTATTTTATCAAAAGAACTTAAATAATTTGGCTGTTTCTAGCTAATGCAATATCTTTGCATTCTAAATAATAATGAAACCAAATAAAAATAGAATATATGTTTAGTGGAATCGTAGAAGAAATGGCTACCGTTGTGGCTATCAAGCATGATAAAGAGAACATTGACTTTACCCTGTCTTGTTCTTTCGTTGATGAACTCAGCATTGACCAGAGCGTGGCGCACAATGGTGTCTGCCTCACCGTGGTGGAAATAAAAGATGGCACGTATACTGTTACCGCCATGAAGGAAACCCTGGACCGCAGCAACCTGGGACTGCTCAAGGTGGGCGACAAGGTGAACATAGAGCGTTCTATGGTGATGAACGGCCGTCTGGATGGTCATATCGTACAGGGACACGTGGACGAGACTGCCAAATGTATCGCAATGAAAGACGCTGATGGCTCTACTTATTTTACTTTCGAATATGAGCTCAATAAGGAAATGGCTAGAAAAGGCTATTTCACGGTCGACAAGGGCAGCGTTACCGTTAACGGCGTTTCGCTCACCGTCTGTGATCCTACAGACAACACATTTACCGTTGCTATTATTCCTTATACCAGAGAGAACACCAACTTCTGCGACATCGAAGTGGGAACGGTAGTGAATATCGAATTCGACATTCTGGGCAAATATATCGCTCGACTCAAGAGCTTTGTATAAGCCAGCAAAGTTAAGTACGGACGTTCTAAAAAACTTGCACATTTCTTGCGTTTTGCGCACAAAGCAAGACTAAATGTGCATTTTTTTAATAAAATATTTGCGTAAGCCATAAAAAAGTGTTACTTTTGCCCCCGTGTTTTGTCCCAAATTGAACATTGGACAGTAACTTATTAGACGATAGCAAGTCTGACAATCGCACTAGACGACGTACAACTTGAGTACTGAGCACTAACAAACTTAGGAAATTATAACAATAACCATTTTTAAAAATATGAGTTTAAAAATCGTAGTACTTGCCAAGCAAGTACCTGACACAAGAAATGTGGGTAAGGATGCGATGACCGCCGAAGGCACAGTAAATCGCGCTGCCCTTCCTGCAATCTTCAATCCTGAAGATTTGAACGCATTGGAGCAGGCTCTCCGATTGAAAGAGCAGAATCCAGGTTCTACAGTTGGTATTTTGACCATGGGTCCTCCACGTGCTGGAGAAATCATCCGCCAGGGTCTTTATCGTGGTGCTGATACGGGTTGGTTGCTTACCGACCGTCTCTTTGCCGGTGCTGATACATTGGCTACTTCCTATGCCCTTGCTACTGGTATCCAGAAGATTGGTGACGTTGACATCGTGATCGGTGGTCGCCAGGCTATCGATGGTGATACAGCCCAGGTAGGTCCGCAGGTGGCTCAGAAGTTGGGATTGAACCAGGTAACCTACGCAGAGGAAATCCTCAAGGTAGAGGATGGCAAGGCTACTATACGCCGTCTCATTGATGGTGGTGTGGAGACTGTTGAGGCTCCATTGCCATTGGTTATCACCGTAAACGGAAGTGCTGCTCCATGTCGCCCATGCAACGTGAAGCTCGTAATGAAATATAAATACGCTACCTGCCCTATGGAGCGCAAGGGTGATGAGCCTTGGGCCAACCTCTATGAAGAGCGCCCTTACCTCACTCTGAACCAGTGGAGCGTTGCCGATGTTGACGGCGACCCTGCACAGTGCGGTTTGAGCGGTTCACCTACCAAGGTGAAGGCCGTGAAGAACATCGTGTTCCAGGCTAAGGAAAGCAAGACCTTGACCAGCAGTGATGAAGACATCGACGGACTGATGAAGGAATTGTTGAACGAAAGTATTATCGGATAATTTTGAAAAGACAATGAACAACGTATTTGTATATTGCGAGGTAGAAGGCACAACCGTTGCCGAAGTATCTCAGGAATTGCTCACCAAGGGTCGTAAGCTCGCTAACCAGCAGGGCGTGGAGCTCCATGCCATCGTGGCTGGTACCGGCATCAAGGGTCAGGTAGAGGATCAAATTCTCCCTTATGGTGTAGATAAATTATTTGTTTTCGATGCTGAGGGTTTGTTCCCATACACTTCAGCTCCACATACCGACATTCTCGTCAACCTCTTCAAGGAGGAGAAGCCTCAGATTGCATTGATGGGTGCTACCGTTATCGGTCGCGACCTCGGTCCTCGTGTTTCTTCTTCATTGACCAGCGGTCTTACCGCCGACTGTACAGAACTTGAAATCGGTGATTACGACGACAAGAAGAGCGGCAAGCACTACGAGGGTCTGCTCTATCAGATTCGTCCTGCTTTCGGTGGTAACATCGTGGCTACCATCGTAAACCCAGAGCACCGTCCTCAGATGGCTACTGTCCGTTCTGGCGTAATGCAGAAGAGCATCTACGAGGGTGAGTGCAAGAAGGAAGTGGTTTATCCAGAGGTAAGCAAGTATGTTCCTGCTGAAGACTTCGTAGTAAAGGTACTCGACCACCACGTAGAGGCTGCCAAGCACAACCTGAAGGGTTCTGCCATCGTTGTAGCCGGTGGTTATGGTGTAGGAAGCAAGGAAGGTTTCGACCAGCTCTTCGAGTTGGCTCATCTCCTCCATGGTGAGGTAGGTGCTTCCCGTGCTGCAGTAGATGCAGGTTGGGTAGATCACGACCGTCAGATTGGTCAGACTGGTGTTACCGTTCATCCTAAGGTTTATATCGCCTGCGGAATCTCTGGTCAGATTCAGCACATCGCCGGTATGCAGGATTCAGGCATCATCATCTCTGTAAACAACGATCCTGATGCTCCAATCAACAAGATTGCCGACTACGTTATCAACGGCAATGTTGAGGATGTGGTTCCTAAGCTCATCAAGTACTACAAGCAGAATTCTAAGTAATCTGCATTACACATTATTTAAATAAGAAAAGCAAAATGGCTAATTATTATACAGACCATCCTGAGATAGAGTTCCACTTGAATCATCCGCTTATGAAGCGTGTTGTGGACTTGAAGGAAAGAAATTATGTAGAAAAAGACCAGTTTGAAGATGCTCCTGTCAACTACGAGGATGCCATCGAGAACTACAAGCGATTGCTGGATATTACCGGCGATGTAGCTGCTAACATCATCGAACCAAACTCTGAGGATGTTGACCTCGAAGGTCCACACTTGGAGAACGGACGCATGATCTATGCCAGCAAGACATTCGAGAACCTCGATGCTACCCGCAAGGCTGGCCTCTGGGGTTTGTCAATGCCTCGCCGTTACGGCGGCTTGAACTTGCCTAACGCCATCTTCTCTATGGCTTCAGAAATCATTGCTGCTGCCGATGCCGGTTTCCAGAATATCTGGTCTCTCCAGAGCTGTATCGATACACTCTATGAGTTCGGTTCTGAGGAGCAGCGCCAGAAGTACATCCCTCGCATCTGCGCTGGCGAGACCATGAGTATGGATTTGACTGAGCCTGATGCAGGTTCTGACTTGCAGCGCGTAATGTTGAAGGCTACACAGGATGAGGACGGCACATGGCGTCTGAACGGTGTGAAGCGTTTCATCACCAATGGTGACTCAGACATCCACCTGGTTCTGGCTCGTTCAGAGGAAGGCACCAAGGACGGTCGTGGTCTTTCTATGTTCATCTACGACAAGCGTGATGGCGGCGTAACCGTTCGTCACATCGAGCACAAGTTGGGTATTCATGGTTCTCCTACCTGCGAGTTGGTTTACAAGAATGCCAAGGCAGAGCTTTGCGGTAACACCCGTCTCGGTTTGATTAAGTACGTGATGGCTCTGATGAATGGTGCCCGTCTGGGTATTGCAGCTCAGAGTGTAGGTGTTGAGCAGGAGGCTTACAACGAGGGCTTGGCTTATGCCAAGGAGCGTGCTCAGTTTGGTGAGAAGATCATCAACTTCCCAGCCGTTTACGACATGCTTTCAAGAATGAAGGCTAAGTTGGATGCAGGCCGTTCACTCCTCTACTGCTGCGCTCGCTACGTAGATATCTACAAGGCTTTGGAAGACATCGCCCGCGACACTAAGCTCACTCCAGAGGAGCGTCAGGAGATGAAGAAATACACCCGCCTTGCTGATGCATTCACACCATTGGCTAAGGGTATGAACTCAGAGTATGCCAACCAGAATGCATACGATGCCATCAGCATCCACGGTGGTTCTGGTTTCATCATGGAGTACAAGTGCCAGCGCCTGTTCCGTGATGCCCGCATCTTCTCTATCTACGAGGGAACCACCCAGCTTCAGGTTGTTGCAGCTATCCGCTACATCACCAACGGCACTTATCTCAGCATCATCAAGGAGATGTTGGAGAACGAGGTATCAGATGACTTGAAGCCATTGAAGGAGCGTGTAGCCAAGCTCGTAGATCTTTACGAGGCAGCCATCAACAAGGTGAAGGAGGCAAACGATCAGGCAGTTCACGACTTCCTGGCCCGCCGTCTCTACAACATGACTGGCGACATCGTAATGTCACTCCTCATCCTCGACGATGCTACCAAGGCTCCAGAGATGTTTGCCAAGAGTGCCAATGTTTATGTTCGCATGGCAGAGGAGGAAGTTCTCGGCCATTCAGCATACATCCAGAACTTCAAGGCAGAAGACTTGGAGAGTTTCAAGGCATAAGACATTTATAAGAATAAGATAATTTAAAAAGTCCGTGGACATTCATTTGCTCACGGACTTTTTCATTTTATTTTTCTTCTTTGTATTACTTCGAGTCATTGTTGTGTCTGCCACAATTTTTTGCTGCGGATGTCTTGCCGTAAACTTATTCGCTTCATGGTTCGACCTAAAAGTTGGTACATAGTCGTACAACTAAAGAGGGTTGCCACTAGGCTCAGCAGTCGGAATCTTCAAGAAATAGGCTTCGTATACTTAATATATTAGTTCATTGAATCTGATTAAACGCCTTTCGTTACTTACCCAGTCGTCTCGGTGCGTTTATTCAGTCATATTAGGCTTTAGCTGTAAATAATAATCTCTTTTTATAATCACAGCCATTCCCAAAAAGTGAAACAAATAATCAAAATCGGAAATAGGGATTTTCCCTTCTACTTTAGGGAATTCTTCTCTTTTTATTTCAAAAGAAAGCTGTACTTTTGCAACCATAAAACAATATAATAACTTATAAAAACAGTATCGCTTATGAAAAGAAATGAAGTAATGGCGCTCATCGCCACAACCATATTGATGTTTGCCGTATGCCTCTCGGCTTCGGCTAAAGGAAAAAGAAACGTAGAGCGAGGAATGACCAAGCAGGAAGTAATAGCCATTCTTGGAGAACCTAAACTCACCAGTTTCGACATGTTTGGGGACAAATGGGAATATGCCAAATATAATAATCTGTTTGGAGATTCCAAGTACATCACGGTCTTCTTCGACAGAAACGGAAAGGTTGTGCAGTACGATACAAGAATCATAGAATCCAACAGCCAGACGTCGAATGTACAGCAGCCACAACATCCTACTCCACCCATCTACGATGGAAGATGTGATCCAGATGGCAGAATGGATTACGGCTATTGTCTCGATGATGCTTCCTTCACCAAACTATATAATAAGGTAAAGAAGGCAAGCTTTGATGACAATAAGTTCGACCTGATAGAAGTGGCCAGCCTCGGCTGTTACTATTCCTGTGCCCAAGCCGTCAGCATGATGAATATATTCACTTTTGGTGACAGCAAGATGAAAGCCCTCAGACTGATGGCTCCTCATATCATAGATTTGCAGAATGCCACTATCATCTATCAGCAATTCAATTTTGAAAGCGAAAAGCAAAAGGTAGGAGAAATATTAAGAAGCAGCAGATAATTATCTGGTATCTTAAAAAAATGATATCATCTAATGATATAAAGAGACTTTTTATGTTAAATTATACATATTGTTTAGTCGATTTAACAAAATAATTGTATTTTTGCAAAGTCAATTAAACATTATTGAGCTATGATACAAAAAGAAGTAATCAGAGAAATACTCTTGGAGAACAGAAAAGAAGTAGAATTACAACATGTCGTTCCAAGAAACTTCCAGATGGAAGATTTTGCCAACTATGTTCTGATTGGCGTCAGACGAGCTGGCAAATCTTTCATGCTCTATCAGCAGATTCAACAAAACTTAAAACGGGGCATCACCTGGGACTCCATGCTATACATCAATTTTGAGGATGAACGTTTGATGGGTATGACAGCACAAGAACTTAATCTTATCCTTGAAGTTCATGGTATGATGTCAAAAGAACGTCCTATTCTATTTCTTGATGAAATACAAAACATCAATGGTTGGGAAAAATTCGCACGCCGATTGGCAGACAACAAATACAGAGTCTATATTACAGGCAGCAATGCAAAGATGCTTGGCAGTGATGTAGCAACAACTTTAGGAGGACGCTATATCACCAAACACATCATGCCATATAGTTTTTCCGAATTTCTCCAAGCCAATGAAGTGTCTTATGATTCAAATACTCTCGCAACCACCTTTGGAAGAGCTGAAGTACAACGACATTTTACTAATTATTTCCGTTTTGGCGGTTTCCCAGAAGGAGCAAGATTAGCATCAAAAAGAGATTATATCAATAGTGTATATCAAAAGATTTACCTAGGAGACATTGCTTCTCGTAACAAAATTGAAAATCAATTTTCTCTTCGAGTTCTATTCAGAAAATTGGCAGAAAGTGTAAAGCAACCGATTTCTTTTACACGTCTCACAAATATAATAGCATCTACAGGTGCAAAACTAAGCAAACCTACACTCATTAACTATCTTGAGTACTCTAAAGATGCATTCTTGGTTTATCCCATCAAGAATATTGCCGACAATCTCACTCAACGTGAGACCAATCCCAAATACTATTTTGTGGACAACGGCATCATCAGTATACTTGCCATGGATGTTGACACATCATTATTGGAGAATATGGTTGCGATGGAGCTACTTCGAAGATATGGACTGGAAGAGCAAGTGTTCTTTTACAACAAGAACGTGGAAGTAGATTTTTACATACCAGATGCCGCAACTGCCATACAGGTAAGCTACAACCCCAAAAAGTCTGATGAAACTTGGGAAAGAGAATCAACTGCACTTATCAAACTATCAAAAGTACTTGATTGCAAAAGACTTATCATTCTTACATATGAATTAGAAGAAAATATAGAACTAAAAGGATTGAATATCGAAGTAATACCTGTATGGAAATGGTTACTCGATACAAAAATTGCAAAATAAATGAATACAAAGATATTATCAAAAGACAAAGACCCGATGGGTGCCGCTATCCTTGATTATCAGAAATCGGGAAGAGCAGGAAGATTACGTGTGCTCTCTTCTATGTTCGAAGAGGACGAAATGCCGGTGAAACATCTCTTCAGAAAAGTTGAGGAGATGCCGATGCTGGAGCAGAAGGCCTTGCAACTCACAAAAGGACGTGTACTGGATATCGGAGCCGGCAGCGGCTGCCATACGCTCGCCTTGCAGGAGAAGGGCTTGGAGGTAAAAGCCATTGATATTTCTCCTCTGAGCTGCGAAGCGATGGAACTGAGAGGAGTAAAGGATGCGGAATGCATCAATCTTTTCGATGAACATCTGGTAACAGGGTTCGATACCATCCTCCTTCTGATGAACGGAACGGGTATCGCCGGAAAGATAGAACATCTCCCTACCCTCTTCAATCGTCTCAAGGCTTTGCTCAACAAGGGCGGACAGATTCTTATCGATTCCTCCGACCTCAAATATATCTACGAGAATGAAGACGGAAGTTTCGACATCAATCTGAATGGTGCCTACTATGGTGAAGTGGATTATCAGATGATTTACAAAGACATTAAGGGAGACTGTTTCGACTGGCTCTACGTAGATTTCCCATTGCTCAAATCCATTGCCGAAACCTGCGGTATGCATGGCGAACTCGTGGCAGAAGGCGAACATTACGACTATCTGGCTAGGATTTTCTAAGCATATAAAGATAAAAGGAGTTAAGATGATGGTCTTAACTCCTTTTTATCTTTTCTTTCTATTTAATCGTCGAAATCGTGACGTCCGAAAAATCATTCATATAATCCAGAATCTCCAGCGTATGGAACCCCCGTTTGGCTTTTATTTCAATGCTCGCCTCCACAAATTCTTCCTTAGAAAATCTCCGTTCTTTCAGTTCGTAAGAATGAATTTCCATGCCTTTCTGTTTGATTTTACTGATGAATTCCTTCACGCTGTCCCTTGATGGAGCAGAGAAATTCAGTTCGATGGTAGAGGTTCCCAACTGCGGTATCAGATAATTCAGCACCTCCAGTCCCATCAACACCATCATCGTAGTAATAGCTGCAGCCACATACATACCCGTTCCGCAAGCCAATCCGATAGCTGCCGTCACCCACAAGCCAGCAGCCGTAGTCAACCCCCTGACCACATTCTTCTGGAAGATGATGGTACCTGCGCCCAGGAATCCGATACCCGAAACCACCTGGGCAGCAACGCGCGAGGAATCCTTCAGATCAAAGCCAAATCCATACTGGGAAACAACACAGAAAAGCGCACTACCCAGGGCTACCAGGAAGTGAGTTCGGAACCCCGCCTCCTTGGCACGGTATTCTCTTTCGATACCTATCGCTCCTCCCAAAATGAGAGCCAGAGACAGGCGAACAGTCAGGTCTATATAGGTTGCATCCATAAATATCCTTTCTTTTTAAAAGATGAAAGAAGCATTACAAAATGCCTCTATTTGATGTTATCAATGCAAATATACAACTTTTCTTTGAAAGAAAGGCGAGAATTTCAAAAAAATAATGTATCTTTGCAACTGTTAGTGCCTATTTCGGCAATTTATTCACAAATACACATTTATTTATATACATGGCAACAGTTGACGACAAGAAGATCATCTTCTCAATGGTGGGCGTATCTAAGATTATCCCACAAAACCAGAAACAGATTCTGAAGAACATCTACCTATCGTTCTTCTACGGAGCAAAAATCGGCATCATCGGTTTGAACGGTGCCGGTAAATCTACGTTGATGAAAATCATCGCAGGACTTGAGCAACCTACCCAGGGTGAGGTGGTTTGGAGCCCAGGCTACTCTGTGGGCTACTTGCCTCAGGATCCTCCGCTCGATGAGAACAAGACCGTGAAGGAAAACGTGATGGAGGGTGTGCAGAAAATCTATGATGCACTCGCAGAATACGAGGACATCAACAATAAGTTCGGTCTCGAAGAATATTACGGAGACCCTGATAAGATGGACAAGCTGATGCAGCGTCAGGCTGAGGTGCAGGATATCATTGATGCTACCGATGCCTGGAACATCGACTCCAAGCTGGAGCGCGCGATGGCTGCCCTCCACTGTCCTCCAGGCGATTGGCCTGTTACCAATCTCTCGGGTGGTGAGCGCCGCCGCGTGGCTCTCTGCCGCCTGCTCCTGCAGAAGCCGGATGTACTCCTGCTTGATGAGCCTACCAACCACCTGGATGCTGAGAGCATCGACTGGCTGGAGCAGCACCTGCAGCAGTATGAGGGTACGGTCATCGCCGTAACCCACGACCGCTACTTCCTCGACGACGTGAGCGAGTGGATTCTGGAGTTGGACCGTGGCGAGGGTATTCCATGGAAGGGCAACTACTCTTCTTGGCTCGACCAGAAGACCAAGCGAATGATTCAGGAGGAGAAGACTGCCTCTAAGCGCCGCAAGACTCTGGAGCGTGAGTTGGAATGGGTTCGCATGGCACCTAAGGCACGTCAGGCTAAGGGTAAGGCTCGTCTGAACTCTTACGAGCAGATGCTCAACCAGGAGCAGAAGGAGCGCGAGGAGAAACTGGAAATCTTCATCCCTAACGGTCCTCGTCTGGGTAACAAAGTGATTGAGGCTCAGCATGTAAAGAAGGCGTTCGGCGAAAAGGTTCTCTTCAACGACCTCAACTTCATGCTTCCTCCTAACGGCATCGTAGGTGTGATTGGTCCTAACGGAGCCGGCAAGACTACCCTCTTCCGCCTCATTATGGGCTTGGATCAGGCAGACGGCGGTACATTCGAGGTGGGTGAGACCGTGAAGCTGGCTTATGTTGACCAGCAGCACAAGGACATCGACCCTCAGAAGACTGTTTACGAGGTGATTTCTCAGGGCAACGAAACCTTGCGTCTGGGTGGCAGAGATGTGAATGCACGTGCTTACATCAGCCGCTTCAACTTCTCGGGCACCGACCAGAGCAAGCTCTGCAGTGTTCTCTCGGGTGGTGAGCGCAACCGTCTGCAGTTGGCATTGGCATTGAAGCAGGAGGGTAATGTTTTGCTCCTCGATGAGCCTACCAATGATATCGACGTGAACACGCTGCGTGCCTTGGAGGAAGGTTTGGAGGCATTTGCCGGTTGTGCAGTGGTAATCAGCCACGACCGCTGGTTCCTCGACCGAATCTGTACCCACATTCTTGCCTTCGAGGGCAATGGTGAGGTCTTCTTCTTCGAGGGCAGCTATTCTGAATATGAAATCAACAAGGCGCGCCGCCTGGGCGATACAGAAATCAAGAAGGGTCGCTATCGCAAGTTGATGGAGGAATAAAGATTCGTAAAAGATAAAGAAGAACTCGGTTCTGAAACAATAAAAAACAAAAGAAAAGGTGTGTCTTTGCCTTAAGACACACCTTTTTTGTTTCTATGCAGCCGTTTTCAAAAGCTTTACCAGATGCAATCAGGACGTTCAGGAAACTGCGTCGCGACGTATCTGGCTGTACGTCGTGACATAACGATTATTACGTCGGGACGTATCAGATGCTACGTCGGGACGTAATTCCTTCTTTGTCGCCAGTTAAATTGCAAAAAACAAATGAAAAAAGCCTAGCATTGAACCGAAAAAAGGATTTTTGCTCAATGCTTTCTTAGTTTTCACCCCAAAATCCCTCTAAAACACCTATATTTCGCTGGTTTTTATGGCAATATATGGCAGATAAAACCGAAGAACAGAGAATTGCCATACACATAACACATTCGTAATCAAAGAGATAACCCATCAGTATGGCAATATGACAATTCTTTGGCGCAAAAAAATATATATAAAACAACATGCCCGACACACATAAAAAAGGGAAGCGCCGAAACGACACTTCCCCATGAATTGGATGAGTTATATAATCATCTGTCTCGCGACATCTTATTCTGCGTATGCAGTCTTGTAGGCAGAGTCAAAGAACATAGCGCAAGAACCTACGCCAGTCTCATACTCATGCTGCTTCTGACCAGCTCTGTCATACTCCACTACGTAGCCATTGCCATTATAGTCGGGAGTACCTTTATCGCCCATTTTATAAGAGAGCACGAAGATATGACCGTTCAATGGGTCGGCAAAGATTCCGCATGGGCTCACAGGCATCTCAGAGAGCGTCAGCGCCTGTGGTTGTGTACTTCCTGCTGCAAGCACGCTCACGCTAGGAGTGCCGCCATAAGGTGCATTGAGCACAAAGAAATAAGAACGAACCAACTGCGGCGTACGTGTTGTAGTACCAGGGGTTACGCATACAGCATAGTTGCCATCTGCCACCTTCTGCGACTTGCCCTCGGCGAAACTCACTGCACGTAGGGCATTCTCGCCAGTGGTCGCATAGTCAGGAGCAGGTCCATATACTGGGTTGTCGAGAACATACAAAACATTAGATGCATAATAGATGCTGGTAGGATTGTTCACGCCCTCGATATTCTTAGTCTCTACATTGTCGTTGGAAAGATTGATGCAAGAGATGTTGCCACCACCAGCAGCATAGTTACTGTTGGCAACGTAGAGATTGCCATTGCCGAAGACCAAGCCCTCAGGATAGTTGCCCACCTTCCACTTCTTCTGAAGAGCAAAATCTGTGGTGTCCACGGCAGCTACATAGCCACCGTATGTGGTGAAATAAACCTTGCCACCGTCAGCGATGATATGGCGAGGCTCAGCACCCTCGGCTTTGCCCAGCAGGTCTGTAGTCTTGATTTGCTTGATACTCTGCTTGGTTTTCTTGTCGATTACCTCGATGGTGTTGCTCTGATCTACGGCGAGATAAATCTTGTTGCCATATACGATGCCATCATTGGCAGTATTACCGAGCGAACGACCGTTAGCAGCCTTGAATACTTTCTGTGTGGCTGTGCTTGAAGCATAGTCGATAGCTGTGAGAGAGCTCTCAATTTTGTTATACATGTTACCTGAATTCACGACATAAGCGCCCGTGCTGTACTCCTGGAGATAAGTCTTAGGACCATCGTTGTCGTCGCTACATGATGTCATCACTGCAGTACCCATCAAGAGCACCGCCAAACCTAATAAATACTTTTTCATTTTCTTTTTCTGTTTATATTTGAATCTAATTTGTTACTATCTAGAAGTTATACCCGATGCTTAACATCCAACTGCGGCGAGGCATCGGATAATGCCCTACGAGTTCATACTGCTCCGACAGCAGGTTCTTCACATCCATCCTGACCTTCACACCTCTCAGGGATTTCCCCAAAAGACTCAGCCCGTCGAGCTGACGATAGAGCGTCAACCCCATGTCCCAGTAACCATCCACTTCGGTGCCGTCATAGTGCTCATTGTTGGCCCATCGCTTGCTCATTCCTTGTCCATGGAGCGAGACATTCACCCAGGGATTCTCCCACCCCAAGGCAATACTGCCCGAGTGCAGAGGGATATAGGCTACTTGATTGCCATAATATTTGGACGAGCGGTCGGTATGGTTCACCACGTGCTGGTAGCTATACGACCCTTGCAGCGAGAGTTGCTGCCCCGGAGCCATCTGCCAGATACCACGCAAAGAGGCATCCGCGCCAACGACATCTACCCGTGCCAAGTTCACAGTACGCCAAACGAACATATTGTAAGGAACGCCCACAATCTTGTCGGTCACCCGATTGCAGTAGCCGTCCAGCGTTGCTTGAATATTCCATCCCTTGTAACGTAGGGATTCGCCGTTTCCCCCATCTCCAGAAGAAGTTTTTTTCCACGTAAGCCCGACATTCAACTGTCGGGTTTTCTCAGGCTTCAGATCTGAACTTCCATAATGGAAGAAATAGTTCTCGTTGAAAGTAGGAACCCGGAAGATGTCCTTGTACGAAGCCCTGAGATAAAGCTCATCGCTGGCAGTACCATTTCCCAGGAGCCGATAAGAAAGCGAAAGCGATGGAGAAAGCCGGCGTGCATCCTTGGCAGCCTGTCCTGCTTTGGTAGGATTGGCGCTGCCTTGCTGAGTCTCTATCTTGCGCCCCACGCTGTTGAGGTAAACCGAAGCCAGCATTCTAGTAAGAGCCACCCATCTTCCCTTCGCATATCGGGCGGAGAGCGACTGCAGGATGCCATGTCGATGAGGTCGCAGGTCGGTGGCGAGAGTGCTGTTGAGCGAGTTCATCATCCAGTCGGCAGAGTAATCCACCGCCCAGCCGTCCCCCGGCATCCACATCAGTGCTGCCGAAGTATAAAATTCCCTCTGCCAGTAGGTAGCATCATTGCGCCGATTTGCCACGAGCGTGTCCTGATAGGCAGAGCTCGCCCAGTTCATCTTGGCTTGCACCTTCAGCATCCAACGGTCATCGAGACTTCTGGCTTGCCATCTCGCCTGAGCAAAGGCGTTGCGGTCGTGCAACTGTTCGGCTGTTACATTGGTATAATATCTCACGATGCCAGGCAACTGTCGGTCGTTGTCATAATAGTAAATCTTTGCCCACAATTGGTTCCGGCTCATACCATCGGCTCGTCTGCCCATCATCCAGTGCATATTCAGTTCGCCATGTCCCGAGTTCATACGACTGTTGGTTCTTCGCTCATGGGTAGTATATTTACCATTGTGCAAAATGAAAGGATAGTCGTTTTCGGCATAGGTGTACTCACCCATCGCCTGGAGAGTGAACCTATCAGACAATCTCTGCACATAGCGCAGATAAGGCGAGACATATCCGAAGGACCCCACCTGCAACTGAGTAGAGAGGTGAGGCTGCTTGTCGATGGGAATCTCGCTCATGGTCTCGATGGCAAGCAAAGCTGCCACCGAGGCTTGCCGGGCCGAGATGAAGATGTCGTCGTTGTCGCCAATGGTGAGTCGCAATGTCTGCACTTGGTCGAGCGAATAACGGGACACATCAATTTCGCCGCCCTGACATTCGCTGAGCAGCACACCATCGTAACTCACTCCCGTATGTCCCGCTCCGAATCCACGCACAGCTACCGTCTTCATTCCTCCTGCCCCACCATAGTCGCGCAGATTGATACCTGGCATGCGGTGCAAAGCGTCGGCCATATCCGTAACTCCGAGCCTCAACATATCCCCCTTGTCCAAAAGCTGGAGAGGCGATGTGCTCGTAAGTATCCGGTGCTGCCGAGCATTCACTTTTACTTCCTGCAAGTGCTCGGTACGAATGGTATCTTGCCCCATACCCACTTGTGCATACAACAGTAGCAAGCCACCGAGACAAAATATCCTCAATGCCTTCATTCATTCTATCTTTTATATTATTATCTGTGTCTCCATCACGAACCCATCCCACGGGGTTGGATAGAATCATCGGAATCTCTTATCCTAAAGACACTCTTTCATCATATTGTTTCCGATGGCAACGGCAGGTCTTCTGACTTGCGTCCTCCCCGCATCTCACTCTATGTAAACATAAAAAGATGCAAAACTCATGGCAAGCGGTCTTCCCGAAAAATTGTCAGTGACCATGGTGCTTGCCGCAATAAGACGCTTACAGCAGCGGGACTGTCCGGGCTTCTCACCCGATTCCCTTTTAATCACTACGCACTCATCCTGCCTGAGGCGGCAGAAGGTGGCAGCGAACCAATTGCGGGTGCAAAGGTACTATAAAAAAATGAATAAAAAGATAACTTTATCCGCTTTTTTATTCCAGCAAGGATAAAATTATCTTTTTATTCAGAGTTCAGTTTATTCTTTTACGATTTCCAGGAGTTCTGCGAAATCATCGATGATCCATTCGGCAGAGGCGAGCTGTTGGCGGGTTCCGTTGCCATAAGTCACGGCACAGGCCTTGCAGCCGGCATGATGCGCCATATCCACATCGAAATTCATATCGCCCACTACAAGGGTTTCATCTGCCGTTCCCTTCATCTCCTTCAATGCCTTGAAGACCATATCAGGTGCTGGCTTCGCATGCTCCACATCATCGCCTGCAACGATAGAAGAGAATATATCCTCCAGCTGCATCTGATGCACGTATCCATCCAGCGAGCAATGGTTTCGACTGCTGGCCATACCCAATACAAACCCACAGCGATGCAACTCTCTCAGGGTTTCTATCACATGAGGGAAGGGCTGCACGATCATCGTCTTTTTGTTCTCCAGGAAAATCTCGCGATAGGTTGCTGCACATTCCATTCCTTCCTCAGCACTCATTCCATAGAGTGACACGAAGGCCTCATCCAATCGAAGACCGATGGTCTTGGCACAAGCCTTCTCCGATTTCACTTCCAGCTTTCTTGCACGCATCGTATCCTGCAGAGTCTTCACAATGAGACTCTGCGAATCGCCGATGGTTCCATCAAAATCAAAAATTATATACTTCATTATTCTTACCTTATTTGAAAACGGTCACAAAGGTACAGATAATAGCTGAAACTACAAAGCAAATTGCTCACGAATTGCCTTTATTATATTATTACGAGCCACTTCTGGCTTCATCGCCTCATCCAATGGCATTTCTTCAGGAGTAACCTGAACAACTCTATCAAATCCTGCATCCAGCATAGCCCTTCTATCGCTAACTCCGCCCGATACTAGCCATATTTTCTGATTGGTAACATGCTCCAGAATTCTTTGCGGCAACTTCCCCATCAAGGTCTGGCGGTCACTATGACCTTCGCCCGTAATCACGAGATCAGCATTCTGAATGAGCACATCAACCTCTATTTTCTCTAAAAGCAGTTCAGCCCCTGGTCGTGCCTCTGCATTGAAATATTGCAGGAAAGCATAGCCCAGTCCGCCGGCTGCACCAGCCCCAGGAGCCTCACTCCTATCATATCCGAAATGCTTGGCGCTTACCTCGGCAAACTTCCTCGCCCTATCATCCAACATCTGCACCATCTTAGCATCAGCTCCCTTCTGAGGGGCAAAGACATGAGCCGCCCCATTTTCGCCGCAGAGCGGATTGGTAACATCCGAAGCCAGCACAAAGCTGCATTCCTGTCGGATTTTCTTCCAATCGTCGCCCATCGCCTTGAACATTCCGATGCCGCAATCGGATGTGGCGCTGCCGCCCAAGCCCACGATGAAACGTCGCACGCCCCGGCGATAAGCATTCATTATCATCTCGCCCACGCCCCAGGAAGTAGCCTTCATCGGGTTGCGCTGTTCAGGCTCAATCAGAGCCAGTCCTGCGGTCTGCGCAATCTCGATAATCGCCGTATCATCCACGATTCCGTATTCCGCCTCAATCCATCTCATCAGCGCATCATGGGCATGAATCTTCACTCGCTCTCCCTTCATCGCCGAGAGGAAAGCATCGAGCATTCCCTCTCCCCCATCACTCATTTCCAGGGTAATGATTTCGGGAGAAGCATCATCCGCATTCCATTCCATTAATCCCGAAGCAATCGCCTCGTTCACCTCTCTGCTCGAAAGGCAGCCCTTATAAGAGTCGCAAGCAATTATTATCTTCTTATATCCAGCCCCATCCATCAGTCTGAGACCATCATTTTTCCTATCCATATCCTATTTATATTATATCATTCCAAGAATCATCGTCTATCAAGCGATTCCCCTTTCAGCCCGCAAAATTAGCCATTATTCCTGAAATCACAAACCTTTTTTGGAAAAACTTTCAAAAACAGATGCTTCTGATAAGAGCTGATCTCTTTTCATATACTCTATTCAAGTTTCTTTACTTCAAAATATTGACATATCCCTTATTCTGTACCAATTCAGAATTTAAATCGATGCATTTCTGAGGAATCGGGAAGACTGTGGTGTAGCCGGAGGATTCAGTCTGAAGAGGCGTACGGAGATCGTAGGCACCGGTGAATTTGCCGAAACGGATGAGATCCTGACGACGCCATCCTTCCCATACCAACTCCAGCAACCGCTCTTCCAGAATGTTATCGAGCGTAGCCTTACGGTAAGGCATTCCCACACGGGCACGAATCCTATTCAACTCCTCATCACCATTCTCTCCGTTTCGGACCATTGCCTCTGCCTTCATCAATAAAGCATCTGCATAGCGGAAAAGAACTATGTCGTTACTCTGCAACTTGCCGTCCATATAAGAGGTTCTATCCACCTCATACTTCGCCATTCTCGCTCCAGCCGTCTTGACAAACTTACTGTTGGTCAGGTTTTGAGCCACTTCAAAAGGCTGATACTCCAACGGCTTTCCATTATCCATCAGCAGTTCATGACCATCTACCTTTACCACTCCCGCCACAAAGTTCATCTTGCAACGGGCATCTTCATCAGCCTCGCCATAATGATTGGCTTTCATCGTAGGAATCGTGGCACAGGTACCATTCTCACTTCCCCATCCCAAGGCACCGCCATGCGTATAATGGTAAGAGCGGAAGAGATAATGGAACTGGTTGGTATAGATATTCTTATCCATCGGAATCGTGAAGATATTCTCCTTCGATGTCTCATTATGCGTAGAGAAATTGAATGAATCATCCGACTCCAGGACATAGCCTTCTTCTGCCAGTTTATCACAATAATAAATGCAGGTTTCCCAAGCATTCAACTTCCTGCAGTCCACCTTATCGCCATTGCGCAAAGAGACAGCAGAAGCCGGCACAGAGAAATGAATGTCACTTCCCTTCGGACGGCTCGCATAACCCTGGGTCCAGTCATCATACATATAGATTTCTGCATTCAAAGCCAATTTCGCCAACAGAAAGTTGACTACCGGCTGGGTGATGCGACCATAATAATTGCCTTCCTTATTGCTGTGCTGGTCGGGAAGTGAAGGCAATACCTGCTGCAACTCCTGAAAGACAAACTGGAAGATAGAACTGCGATCTGTCTGACCTTGGAACAGGCTGGAATGGAGCTGTTCAGCACTGGAAAGGACCAATGGAACCCGACCGAACATGTCCATAGCATAGTAATAGAACATAGCCCGGATGGCTCTTATCTCAGCCCGATATTCCTCCTGCTGTGCGGCAGAAAGCAGGGCCGACTTATTGCTGATAATATCCAAAGACTTATTAGCCAGCACGATAACCTTATAAAGGTACTTCCACGTATCATAAAGAGACTGGTCATCGGCACTCCACCGATGCTGGTACATGGCATTCCAGAGGCCACCATCATACCAGTCGCCGCCTCGAATCGGAATCATCGCCTCATCGGTGGTCAGCGTATTATAATCGTAAATGCCACGGCAGGTGCCCTGGATGCCCTCACTCTCGTTAGCTCCACCTATATAATTATAGAGAGAAGCCACGGCATTGATATAAATATCAGATGCAGAGCCATAGATGGCATCCTCGTCCAACTGATCCTTAGGATGTTCGTCCAGGCAGGATGTCATAGACAATGCCGCCAGCAGCAGAAATAAAAATCTATATCGTTTCATAACTTTCTGATTTTAGAATTGAACACTTAAACCCAATGAGAAGGTTCTGTAAACAGGATAAGTCCGCTTATCATCAATACCCATCGTACTGTTCACCACGTAGCTGTTAATCATCGGAGTCAAGCCGCTGTAACTGCTGATGGTGGCAAGATTGTTGACACTCGCCGAAACTCTGAGCGACTGTACCACGCTCTTTCGGATAGGGATATCATAGCCCAGCGTGAGATTCTCTAAGTTGAGATAATCGCCCTTCTCCAGCCAATAATCAGAAACATTCTGGTCAACGATATTCTTCTCAGGAGCTCCCTTCAGCACATTATAATCCGGGAAACTCGACATATTGGTGTAGGCTAAGCCCGTACCATTGAATATCTTATGTCCGAAGGCTCCGTTCATCTGCAATGAAAGATACCAGTCGCGATAACGGAAACTGATATTGGAACCCAACGTTACCTTAGGAGTAGCCTGACCGGCAATATATCTGTCACCGCCATCACTCAAATCTACGGTTCCGTTCTTGTCCAAATCTTCGATATCATAGCGGTAATGCCCATTTCCATCTTCTATAATTCCCTTGCAATGAGGAAGATAGAATACCCCCAAAGGCTGACCAACTATCTGATAGACCACATTGTTGTAACCACCATGCTGACCGGCACCCGACAAGGCACCCATCGCAGTAATATCGGCTGCCGACATCTGCATTCCGTCATATTCACCACTCAGCGAGAGGAGTTTGTTCTTCTGCCAGGAGAGATTCATATTGATATTCAGTTCCATGTCCTTCTTCTGGATAGGAGTGAAGGAAACGCCGACCTCCAAACCCTGGTTGCTCATAGAACCCAGGTTTGCCAACAGTTTATCATAGGCAAAAGGCGGAACCGGCACATCATAGGCATAGAGCATGTCGGTGGTCTTGGAATAGTAATATTCTGCCGTCAGAACCAGCCGGTTGTTCCACAATCCCAAATCAGCTCCGATATTCCAGGTAGCGCGGGTTTCCCACTTCAGATCAGGATTGTTATTGCTAATCATTCCCATCGTAACCGTAGGAGAACTGTTCACCGAAACAATACCATTCTGCCGCACCGTATTCAAAGTGGTATAAGAAGATATTCCGCCAAGATTACCTGAGCGTCCATAGCCCGTACGCAGTTTCAGCATGGTAATTTTCTTGAGAGAACGGAGCCATTTCTCCTGCTTCATATCCCAGGAAAGAGAGACGGATGGGAAGAAACCCCAGGTATGGTCATTGCCCACCATCGAAGAACCATCGCCACGCATGGAAACCGAAAGACTATACTTATTATATAAGGTGTAGTCGATATTGCCCATCACAGAAGCCAAGGTCGGGTCTTCATAGTTGCTGTCTGTCCCACCGAAAGGCCGTGATGCAGCAGCACCTATATTATGGTAATACATGTCGTTGTTGGTGATTCCCTTCGCAGAAGTCCAGAATCCCGTTCGGATATCCTTCTGATATTCTGCACCCACCATTGCCTTCAGATTGTGGATTCCCCACGAATGCTGATAGTTAAACGATACATTGGCAAGCCAGTCCTCGCTCTTGAACTCCCCACGATAGAGATTGCCCTGCGCCCAAACCCAGGTAGGACAGAACTGGTTGTTCTCGTTGGAAGCATAACTGTATGCTCCGAAGGCAGAAATACTCAGAGAATTTGTCATATCATAGTTCAACTTCAGATGAGCATTGAAGTTCATGTTCTTCGTATCATTAAGCTCCTTGAGCAAGGCACCGGGAGGATTCACCTGAGATGCAGCCCCATTCTTCACCCAACTGCCGTTCAGCTTATCATAAGGATAAGTAGGATTCATGGCATCGGCAGAATAGAAAAGCGCCTGACTGTCAAAGATATCATTGTTCTTGAAAGACGAACCGAACACGCCGAAATCTCCCGTCAGTTTATCGCCAAATGCCTTCTGGGTGACATCAATCTTAGCCACCAGATTACGATAGCCCTTGCTCCGAATAATCGTGTTATGATCGATATAGCCAAAAGAAGCGCGGTAGTTGCTCTGCGGAGTGCCACCGCTGAAGGCCAGATAATGGTTCTGGATATTTCCGGTTCGGGTAATCGCCTTGCGGAAATTGGTATCATATCCCTTATTGTTATACTCCAGCCCATACTTCTGTGCAGCAGCTATGTATTCGGCGGCATTGAGCATCTCCATACTTTTGTACATCGCCTCTATACCATAGTTTCCCTCGTAAGAAATCTGAAATCCCTTACCCGTACCCTTCTTGGTCTTTACCTGGATAACGCCCGAAGCACCACGGGAACCATAGAGTGCCGTTTCGCTGGCATTCTTCAGTACTGTAAAGCTCTCTATATCGGCGGGATAGATTGTAGCAAGCGTCGCCACATCAGAAGTAACACCATCAATAATCACCAGAGGATCATTGCCGCCCATGATAGAAGTTGTACCGCGAACCCGGACGGAGTTCAACATAGCAATACGGTCAAGACCATTGGTAGTGACGTTAACACCTGCCGTCTGTCCGCTCAAGGCATCCAGGGCATTATTGAGTACACCCTTCTTCAGAAGTTCAGGCTCCACTACACTCACCGAACCTGATAAGCGCAAGGAGTCTAGGCCTTCGATGTTCACAGACTGAGCACAGAGGGTTTGGGGTGCAAGAATCATCGCACCCATCGCATAAAATATGGTTTTTAAGTTCTGTTCCATAACTATTTCATCGTTTAGTCAAGGTTCAATCGATTTTCGATTGCAAATATAATAAAAAAGAGTGATTCAAAGTACGTTTTCTTGAAAAAACTTCAAAAAAAACAAGCTTCTTGGAATTATTTAGTTGGTGACAAAGTTACACTTTTTTGTTGAGATAACCGCATCATCTGGCAGAAAAGTTTAAAATATTTATCCTTTCGTGCCAACATTACCACTTTCAGTCCGCTGGCACATAAGTTGCAAAAACAGAGAGTGAAAGCTGAAGCCAAAAGATAAAGGAGTTCAGAAGAATGACGGAGTTTCGAGGCGAAAGCAAAAAAATAACAAGAATATTAACAAGCAGAAATCCCGACGGAGCCGTAAGGAACCGAGAGGACGAGTAAAATAAAATTTGGAGGTTTTAATTATGTTGTTAGCACGTAGAAATAATGATTCAGATTGGTTGAGTAACTTCTTTGATGATACTTTATTCAATACCGAAGTAATGTCACGTATGAATGCTACTGCTCCTGCCATTAACATCAAGGAGACAGATAAGAATTACATCATGGAGGTTGCAGCTCCTGGTTTGAAGAAAGAGTGGGTTCGTGTAAACATCGATAACGATGGTAATCTGAACATCGCCATCGAGAACAAGATGGAACACAAGGATGAAGACAAGCACGAGCACTATCTGCGCCGCGAATTCTCTTACAGCAACTACCAGCAGTGTTATACGCTGCCTGAGGATGCTGATCGTGAGAAGATTTCAGCAAAGGTAGCTGATGGTATACTCGAGGTCGAGATTCCAAAGCTTACTCCTAAGGAGGAGGCTAAGACTACAAAGAACATCGAAGTCAAATAATCATCTCCCATAAATGATGGAGGCAGATTCCAAAGCAATTTGGAACCTGCCTTTTTTTGTGCCCTTACCTGAACCATCGCATTTTCATCTACCGTATTATAGTGATTTTCATGGAGCAGCCAAAAGTTTTTCACCATAAATCTTTTTTCTTCCATAATTAATATGTAATTTTGCAGGCAGAAAAGCAGATATGAAAGCTTCTGCTTATAGAATTCAGAACATTTATATAAGAAACAGATGAAGAAAACAATTCCTGTAATAGGTATGGCTTGCAGCGTATGCTCTGCCAATGTAGAAAAGAAGCTGCAGTCGCTAGAAGGCATCAACTCCGCCTCGGTTTCCCTGGCGAGCCGAACTGCCTTGGTAGATTATGACCCCGACATCATTTCTCTGGAAGATATGAAACGGGAAATCAGCAACGCCGGATACGACCTCGTCATCGAAAACGACAGAAGCGTGGAGGAAATCAACCGCCGTGAGTTCACCCTCCTGCGCCGCCGAACCCTCGCTTCCTGGCTCTTCGCCATCCTGACCATGTGTTTCTCCATGGGCTGGATTTCCCTGGGCATGGAACAGAATATGATTTCAGATGGCGTTGCTTCGGCTCATCATACCAGTTCCTTCGCCAACCAGATCTGTCTGCTCCTGGCACTCGCCAACCTGCTCTACTGCGGCAAACAGTTTTATGTTTCCGCCTGGAAGCAGCTCCTGCATCATACGGCAAACATGGATTCGCTCGTAGCACTCAGCACCCTTATCGCCTTCCTCTTCAGCACCTTCAACACCTTCTTCGGAGAAATGGTATGGGGAGCGAGAGGCATAGAATGGCACACTTATTTCGATGCTTCCGTGATGATCATCACCTTCGTGCTGACCGGCAGATGCCTGGAAGAAAAAGCGAAGGACAGTACGGCGAGCAGCATCCGACAACTGATGGGAATGCAGCCGAAAACCGCCCGACTGGTGACTTACGAGAAGATAGAAGGCACCAACGACTACAAGATGGAGGAAGTTCCGATTTCCACCATTCAGATAGGCGACATGATAGAAGTAAGAGCCGGAGAGAAGATTCCGGTGGATGGCGTGGTTACCCAGGCAGAGAGTTTCATGACTTCCGATGCTGCCTATGTAGATGAAGCGATGATAAGCGGCGAACCGACTCCGGCGATGAAAAAGGCAGGCGACAACGTGCTGGCTGGCACCATTCCGAGTCAGGGAAAGCTCCGCATGAGAACCAAGCAGATTGGCGAGAACACCGCCCTGGCGCACATCATCCGCATGGTTCAGGAGGCGCAGGGCAGTAAGGCGCCCGTGCAGCGCATCGTGGATAAGGCGGCTCTGATTTTCGTTCCAACCGTGGCAGCCATTGCCCTCATCACCTTTTTAACATGGTGGCTGATAGGCGGCAACGCTGCTCTTCCACAGGCCATTCTTTCAGCCGTAGCCGTATTGGTCATCGCCTGTCCTTGCGCCATGGGCTTAGCTACTCCTACCGCCCTGATGGTAGGCATCGGCAAGGCGGCACAGAAGCAGATTCTCATCAAGGATGCGTCGGCGCTGGAGAATCTCCACAAGATCAACGCCCTCGTCATCGACAAGACCGGCACTCTCACCATTCCTAACCAGAATATCGATTTCACCAAGCAGGAGGATTTGGATCTGGAGACGAGAGAGACCCTCAAACCTCATGCCCAGGAAGCAATGAAGCAGTTGCAGGAAAGGGGAATAGAGGTCTATATGATGAGTGGCGACAAGGAGGAAGCGGCTCACTACTGGGCAGAGAAAGCCGGCATCAAGCATTACCAGAGCAAGGTGCTGCCTGGCGACAAGCAGGCTTTGGTAAAGAAACTTCAGAACGAAGGCAAGCAGGTAGCGATGGTAGGCGACGGAATCAACGACACCCAGGCTTTGGCCCTTGCCAACGTGAGCATGGCGATAGGAAAGGGAACGGATGTGGCGATGGATGTGGCGCAGATTACGCTGATGAGCGACGACCTCCTGGCACTTCCGGAAGCCGTAAAACTGAGCCAGAAGACGGTTCACATGATTTGGCAGAATCTCTTCTGGGCATTCATCTACAACATCATCTGCATCCCGTTGGCAGCCGGAGCCCTTCATATCTTCGGCATTGATTTCCAGATAACCCCGATGTGGGCAAGTGCCCTGATGGCCTTCTCAAGTGTAAGCGTAGTGCTTAATTCGCTGAGACTGAGATTAGCGTAAAATGATAGATAATGGCAGGTTCCTGATGCGTTAATTTGGAACCTGCCATTATATATTTTCCTCCCTTTCAAGCATACCAAAATACACCTTTCTTTTTCAGAGAAAGAAGGAGAAAAATGCTCTTAGGAGCAAGAAAAAGTGGTTCCGATGGCACTTTCCACCCCTTCAGAAAGCTAAAATAAGAGGGGTAAAAGGTAGGATGAAAGGGGAAAAACGAGGAATTTCTTGATATATTTTTGTCAAGATTCTAGTAAAAAAGCAAGAAAACTGGGGTAGAGAGAAGATGAATATGTGCTGTTCCTACAATACAAAACATGGTACAAGTCGAAACTACAATATAAGCTAATCTACTGATTACCATTATATTACAACCACCCATCTCTTCTTCTCGAATAACTATCAGAAGCCTAATCCGGTCATTATCGGTCATGGTCATTATCGGTCATTTTCGTTTTCGGGGGCGCAAATCTCCCCTATAGTATTATATAAATTATTTATATATACTATAGACCCAAATGACCGAATCATTTTTGAAAATGACCGAAAATGACCGTGACCGAAAATGACCGCTTTCCCAACATCAAAAAACGATTCCAAAGGCAGCTTTTGCAATCAGATGCACAAACCGAAAACGCTTATACCTCTACACATCAGCTACTTACGCACTATTTTCCAACATTCTACCGGAAAAAGCTTGCTTTCTGCTTAGAATTTTTGTATCTTTGCACCGGCAATCGAAAGAACAGCCTTCTTGTGCCAAAAGTCGGTCATCTATGACGACCGAGGCTGGTCTTAATAGATGGCAGGCGCCGGTCATCAATGAAGACCACAAAAATGGGCAGGAAACGGCTTTCTGGGGAATTGTGATTCAAGGAACTCTTAAACGCAGACTGAGCATGATCAACTTTAAGAACTTTCAAAACTTCAAGAAAGACTCCAGCATTACAAACAAGTGGGGAGAGTTATTCCTCCCCCTCTACCTTGCAGCTGTCGAATCCCATCTCCTTGGCTTTGTCAGGACCGAAGGTGAAGTAGATGGCTTCGCCCTCATCACAAACCTCGCCTTTAGAGTTCTCCAGAGTCAGGTGGATGGTGACGATGTTGCGGCGCTGGCTGGCGATGTGACCACGCACCGTAATCTGCGAATCGGTGGTCATCACAGGCTTCTTGTACTTCACGTTGAGCTGCATCGTCACACCCGTGGTCTGCAGTTTGCGGTTGATGACCCAGCCTGCCACTTCATCCATCAGCATACTGATGATTCCGCCATGCAGGGTATTGATCCAGCCCTGGTAATTCTCGCCGGGATTCCAGATGGTAAGCACATCCTCACCCTCTTCCCAAAACTCAAGATGCAATCCCACAGGATTGTTTGGGGCACAGCAAACGCAGTTGTAACCCTCCTTGTTCAAATATGGATTTAATATCTTCTTCATTTTCTAACTTTTTTTAAAACGATGCAAAGGTACGAATATATATCTGATAAGACAAAGTTTTTTTAAAAATATTATTGTTGGCATTCATTTAATACCTAAAAATAGTGACTAGTAATACCTAAAAATAGTGACTAGGCGGAATTTTATCCATAAAAAGGGAATCACAATACCTAGAAATGGGGATAGAAAGAGCATTAGTCTATTTAGAATAAATAAAAATACCAACTATTAAGTATTGCAGGATCTTGAAATATCCATTACCTTTGCAGCATGAATTAGAGAAATGCTCGCAGGCGGCGGGCAAGCGAACAAAAAATTATACAAAACATAAAGAATATACAAAACATAAAGAAATGAAGAGAATTATTTTTATTATTTTAGGCTGCATCAATATTTGCCTTGCTTATGCACAGAGCTTTAACGGACAATATATTTCTGAATGGCAATGGGACATGAACAAGAATACCAATCTGACTAACCAGCTGAGATTGGAACTGAGTGTTCCGATAGGAAAAGGAAAGGATTCGTTCGAGGCGGCTACGCTGCATGTGGCAAAGACCAACGATGGCATTATTGATGACTGGCAGGGATTTTCTAACATAGATGCTGACAATAACTTCGCCATGCTTGCCGTGCTGGGCTACATGCACGAGTGGAATTCGGGCCATCTGTTTGTAGGTGTGAGAAACGTGAACGAGGATTTCTTCACCTCTGATGTTACGGCACTTTTCCTGAACAGTTCAGAGGGAATCTTCCCAACCGTTGCTTCCAGCTATCCGATAGCCAACTATCCTTATTCGGGGCTGACCCTTTACTTTGATGTAACCAAGGGAGGATGGACTTTCAGAAACAGCCTGTATAATGGTGTGGGCTATAATGGCTGGAAAGCCCACGACAATCCTTTCCTGGTTCGCCCAAAGAAGGATGGAATCTTCAACATGTCGCAGTTGGAGTATGAACATAAAGGTGGAAAGTATTTTGCGGGTGCTGCCGTCCATACCCGTCAATATCCGATTAACGAGGATGGCGAAATGGTTCCTGCCGATGAATCCAAGGGCAAGGCAACCTGCGCCTGGTGGGTTTACGGAGAGCAAAGTGTATGGAAGGCTGGCGACAAGAACATTTCGTGCATGGTGCAATATTCCGAGAACACCAGTCATCAGAATGCCTGCTACCGATACGCCGAACTGGGCGGCGCCTATCAGGACGATAAGAACGAGTGCGGCCTGTCAGGTCAGTACGCCCGCTTCCAGCAGGGTTCAGAATATTCGCTGGAAGTAACATGGAAAAGACAGCTGACGGAATCCATATCCCTTCAGCCATCGTTCCAATACATCAAAAACGACAATGGAGATTTCACGGCGCTCAGTGCCCGACTCTATGTCAGTTTCTAGCAATCCATTTCGGCAAGACCAGGGTGCCCATCACCAGGAAAGGGTAATAGAAGATGGCGCGCCAGAGCATGGCGGCAAGGATGGCTACTGAGGCATCGGGCAGGAAATCAGCATAATAAAGGCGGAACATCAACTCTGCCACGCCACTTCCGCCAGGCGTAGGACTCAGAATGGAAATCATCCACATCACCCATTGGCGGCACCAAGCCACCAGCATGTTGCCCTGACAATGGAAGGCAATGAGAATAGCTACCACGATGGCGAATCTCGACAGCCACGCCAGGGAAGTATAACCCATCAGCTGCAGCCAGAATTTTCCGCCCTCCAGCTTTGCCTCCTCCGAAGCCATCGTCATCTCCTCGGAAAACTTCTCTACCTTGGGCAGGAATCTGCGAAGGAAAGGAATCTTGCAGCATCCCTTCAATACCCAGCCCAGAATCTGAGGACGATGCAACAACAAGAGGTAGAGGATGGCCGTCCAGACAGCAACGATAAGGGTGCTGACGATGAAGATAACCTGCACTCCGCCCTTAATCCATTCGTTCGTAGCATCCACAGAAATCCCCACTCCATCAGCCAAGCTGAACAAGAGATGCGATGGAACACAGAAATAGAGCAACACGCAACTGATGGCAAGAAAAGCCTCATCAGCCAGCAGGGCTGCAAACATGGTGAAGATACTTCTGCCCATAGAAACTCCCTCGCGATTGAGATAGACAAAAGCCAATCCACTTCCCCCCACCGCCGAAGGAGTGACGGCAGAAGTAAACTCGCAAAGTACATTGATGCGGAACGCCTCGGCTACGGATAACTTACGCTGGCAGAGATGACGGAAACGGAGGGTGAGCATCAGATTCTGGACCGCAAAGAGCAACACGCCCATTACTACCCCCAGAAAGAACCTGGGAGACAAATCTATCCTGCTCAGAACTTCCACATCAAACTCCCGAATCATCATTCCAACGATGACCACCAGTCCGATGGAAGCCGCCAACCATAAATGCCATTTTTTCATATTACTCTCAAAATAAAACTATACCTTAATTATATATAGTAATATAACGATTAAATGGCTAATCTATTTTGTTGTCTGTCAATTAAATATTAATATCTATCCAAAACTTCTACAGCAATGTCCTCCCAAGAGCGCACCAGAGTCTCCGCGGCTACCGTATAGTTCATCTGCACCCAACTGCTCGCCGTCTATCGTCGCCTTTGCCAAATCAATCGTCAGCGAATTGCCGAAAGGAGTTTTGCGGATAATGCTGTAATACTTTTTACCGCTGCAAAGGTATTTAAAGGATGTTACTTGCGTGTTACAAAGAAATGAAAGAAGAGTGAAAGCATTGCCTTTTTACAAAAAGATTTAAAAAATGGGACTGAATAAAACAAGGTAACGATATTTTGATTATATTTGCAGTATTATTGCAAAACTAACAGATTTACGATATGAAAAAACTACTCTTATCCATCGCCTTTCTGCTCCCTGGTATGGGAATGATGGCGCAGACTCAGGTAACGACTGCCGAAGGTATCCTCGAAGGAAAAGACCTCTCAGGCATCACAGTATTCAAGGGTATTCCGTTCGCTGCCCCTCCGGTAGGAAATCTCCGCTGGAAGGCTCCGCAGCCTGTACAGAAATGGCAGGGCGTTCGCGAGGCCAAAGAGTTCGGACCTAACCCGATGCAGGAACCTCTCTTCGGCGATATGAACTTCGGTACAAAGACCAACAGCGAGGATTGCCTCTACCTTAATATATGGACACCGGCAAAGACCATGAAGGAGCATCTGCCGGTACTCATTTATTTCAACGGCGGAGGACTGATGGCGGGTAGCGGAAGCGAACCTCGATATGCGGGCGATGCGATGGCACGCAAGGGCATCATCTCCATCACAGCCAACTATCGTGAGGGCATCTTCGGATTCTTCGCCCACCCACAGCTCTCTAAGGAAACATCCTACAAGGGTTCCGGCAACTATGGATTCATGGACCAGGTGGCTGCCATCCAGTGGGTAAAGGATAACATCGAGGCTTTCGGCGGCGACCCTAACCGCATCACCATCGTAGGCGAATCGGCAGGTTCCATGTCGGTCAGCGCCCTGATGGCTTCCCCTCTCTGTCAGGGACTCTTTGCCCAGGCAATGGGTTCCAGTGGTTCGGTGATGGGATTCAAGAAGGTGGCTACGCTGAAGGAGGCCGAGGAGGAAGGCGTGCAGCTTGCCCAGAAAATAGCCGAGAAGATGGGTAAGAAAAACGGCAAGAAGGTGGGAAAGAAGGTCGGAATGAAGAACCTCAACGAGCTGCGTGCCCTGCCTGCCGAGAAATTGATGAAACTGGCGGAAGTAAGAGCGGTTCCTGTCTATAACATCGACGGATATTTTATGAAAGAACAGCCTGTAGAGGTATTTGCCAAGGGCGAGCAGACCAAGGTGCCTCTGCTTATCGGCGGCAACAACCAGGAGATGACTCCATTGGCGGTATTGATGGGCAAGCAGCCAACCGTTGAGAATCTGAAAGCTGGCGCCAAGACTACTTTCGGAGAAGAGAACATCGAAGAACTCTTCCGCCTCTACGGCATCAACAGCGATAAGGATGTATTGGAGCAGCCGGGCGTGAACCTAGCTTCGGATATCTTCCTCGATTATTCTACATGGAAGTGGGGCAACATGCACAAGCTGACCGGCGGACAGCCTGTTTACCGCTACCGCTATTGCCATCCTCGTCCTACAATGGCCATCAAGGGCAAGGTGGCTGCATTGGCTGGCGGCGTGGTAGATGCCAAGGAAGATGCGGCTCCTGCGCCACAAGACAAGGGAGCCGTTCATTCTGCCGACATCGAGTATGCAATGGGTACATTGCCAACCAACCGCGTGTTCAAATGGCAGCCGGAGGATTATATGATCAGCGACATCTTCAACCAGTATTACGTCAACTTCGTGAAGACCGGCAATCCGAACGGTCTGGGCCTGCCGGAGTGGCCATCCACCAACGGCAAGGCAGTAGCACCTGTGCTTCAGATAGACGTGAATACCGTCGTAAAAACTGATGCCCAGATGGAGAAGCGCTATGATTTCATAGACAAACTGTTTTGGAAGAAGAAATAATTCTCTCATTACATTGAATCAATCGGAATACAGATTTCATTGAATAAACCAGAAATAGAGATGTTTCAGAAATTCATTATCAACAGAGACGGAGTACTGAAGTTCGGGCATGTCTACCTGCACCGTGACATGCTTTCACCCGGCGAGCAATGCACCTACGGGGGCGGTTTGTGGAAGATAGATGAAGGCAGAGGCGCCATCGTGCTCTACGGCAGAAGTTTCGACTTCGGCCCTCCCGATTTCGACTTTGTGAAACAGATAGACTGGACGGGCTTGGGCGGCACCCCTCGCCCGCTCTTCTATCTGCCTCATTGGCCTAGCGAAGAAGAGATTGTGCCAGTCATCATCAATTAAGAAAATAGTATAATATTCTATAATTTTCTGTGTAAAACTTGCGGATATCAGAATAAAACACTATTTTTGCGAAGAGAAATCCTTCTCGGGGAAGTGCTCTCTAAGAGAAGAGATTCCGTAAATAAGTAACAATTAAAAAGCAGTATAGTATGAAAAAGAAATTAGTTTTGACAGCAGCCGTCATCGCTGCATTGTCAGTTGTCTCCTGCAATGGCAAGAAGACAAATAGCCAGGGGGCTGACCAAGATAGCCTCAGTTATGCTGAAAATGATTCGCTCAATTCCAACGATGTCATTCTCGATTCCATCGCCGGCACCTACGAGGGAACTCTCCCTGCTGCCGACTGTCCGGGCATCAAGACCGTTTTGACGCTCAACGCTGACAGCACCTACCAGTACTCAGCCGACTATCTGGAGCGCAAGGATGGTCACGACGAAGCGAGCGGTATCTTCAAGGTATTGGCTAACAACGTGGTAGAAATCACCCGTCCATCGAGCGGCGAGACATTTTACTACAAGGTAAAGGATGCCAACAGCCTCATCATGACCGATTCGCTGGGCAATGAGCCTGAAGGCGCCATGGCTAAGCACTATGTGCTGACTAAGAAAAGGTAAAAGAGCTTTTAAAAGGTAAAAGGGTAAAAAGAGCCCCCTAGCTTAACATTCCGCTAGGCTCTTTTTACCTTTTTACTTTTTTACCTTTTTACCCTTTTACCTTTAAAACGCCTTTTTTGCCGGTTCTCACAGCGCCATTATTACAAACCTGTTACATTCCTGCCTTTCAAGTTAAAATCAATTAAGTTTTGCACCGGAACCTTCGCTATTCCAGATATTTTTCCTAATTTTGCGCCCACGTTTCTAACAGATGAAATGATTTTAAGATTCAATGGTATATACTAAATAGATTAAGGAAAAAGAAAAATGGAACATGTTTTTACTGAATCGATGTTTTTGGTGGGATTCGTGATTTTCATCGCCGCCATACTCGTATTAGACATGCTGGTCATCGACCGAAAGGCACATGTGGTGTCTATCAAGGAAGCCGGTTCATGGACGGCAGTATGGATTATTCTCGCGCTCGCCTTCGCCGTATTCATCTATTTCCATGGTGACATGGTACACGGCATCGAGAACTTCGACGACCTGAAGCTGATAGCCTCGCGCTATGCTTCGCATCTCAAACTGGACCCGAACGACTATGAGGGGAGTCTGCAGCAATACCGGCACTATATGACCATCTCCTACATCTCGGGTTATCTGATAGAGAAGACGCTCTCAGTGGATAATCTCTTCGTGATGATGATGATTTTCACCTCATTCGGAGTGGACAAGAAAGATTACCAGCACGTACTGAACTGGGGTATTCTGGGAGCCATCGTGCTGCGCTTCGTCTTCATCTTCGCGGGTGCTGCGCTCATCAGCCGTTTCGCCTGGATATTGCTCGTATTCGGAGGATTCCTGGTTTACAGCGGTGCCAAGATGTTCCTCAACAGAAACAAGAAGGAGGAAATCAATGCCTTGGAGCATCCGGTAGTGAAGTTCATGCAGAAGCGCCTGCATCTGGGTCCGCTGGTGATGACGGTGGTGTTCATCGAGTTCTGCGACTTGATTTTCGCCTTCGACAGCATCCCAGCCGTATTCTCGGTATCGCTCGACCCGTTCGTGGTGTTCTTCTCGAATATCTTCGCCATCCTGGGCTTGCGTGCCCTCTTCTTCCTGCTGGCAGCGATAGCAGACAAGTTCCGCTATCTGAAGGTGGGTGTGAGTGTGCTGCTGGTGTTCATCGGTGTGAAGATGCTCATCCACGATTTCTTCGAGATTGATGCTGTCAGTTCGCTGGTATTCATCATCCTCGTACTGCTCGTCAGCATCGGGGCTTCGGTGGTGATTCCGCAGAAACAGGAAGCGTTGGAAAATACAAAATAAGCAAACCATTCGTAAAGGAGATTATCATCAGGTAATCTCCTTCCAGGAAAACATAAAAAGGGCGATTGCTATTCCCCACGCAAGGGATAAGCAATCGCCCTTATCTTTTATGAACTCAGTTTAGAAAGAAGAGCAAATGAATTGGCTTTCCCTTCGGCCGCCGAACTTTGTTTCTTCACTCTTCTCTCTTCACTCAATTTACTTCCAAGGATTCTCTGTTGGGTAAGGCAGGCTAGCTGGCTGGTTGTAAGCGATATCCTTGATGCCGAGATACTTGAATACCTCGAACAAGGTCTTACCTACGTGAGAGAATGCTACGGCTCCGTGGTGTGGATAACCCTTCTGAATCAGTACGTGACGATAGAAGCGGCCCATCTCGTTGATGGCGAAGATACCGATACCACCAAATGAACGGGTAGGAACATCGAGAACCTCACCCTCTGCGATGTAGCTGCGGAGGTTACCCTCAGAATCGCACTGCAGACGGTAGAATGTGATGTCAGAAGCTGCGATATCACCCTCCAAAGTACCACGGGTGAAGTCTGGTTTACCACCATTCTCCAACAAACGGTTCTGGATGAGCTGATACTTAATCTTACGGCTAGAGCACATCTTGCACTGTGGAGTGTTACCGCAGTGGAAGCCCATGAAGGTATCAGTCAACTTATAATCGTACTTGCCCTTGATGTCCTCATCATAGATATACTGAGGAACTGAGTTGTTGATATCGAGCAATGTAACGGTATCGTCAGAAGCACACATACCGATGTACTCAGAGAGTGCACCATAGATATCTACCTCGCAAGCTACAGGAATGCCACGGCTAACGAGACGGCTGTTTACATAGCAAGGCTCGAAACCGAACTGGCTTGGGAATGCAGGCCAGCACTTGTCTGCGAATGCTACATACTGGCGAGAACCCTTGTGAGCCTCTGCCCAGTCGAGCAATGTCAACTCAAACTGTGCCATTCTGCGGCTGAGGTCAGGATAGTAGCAGCCTTCGCCCATCTCCTTGGCCATATCAGCGCAAACCTCATCGATACGTGGGTCGTTCTCGTGCTCCTTGTAAGCTACGAGAAGGTCGAGCTCTGAGTTCTCCTCAATCTCAACACCGAGTTCGTACAAGCCCTTGATAGGAGCGTTGCAAGCGAAGAAGTCCTGTGGACGTGGACCGAAGGTGATAATCTTCAAGCCCTTCAAACCGATGATAACGCGAGCTACTGGTACGAAGTCCTGAATCATCTTAGCTACGTCCTCTGCTGTACCTACAGGATACTCAGGGATGTAACCCTTCAGGTGGCGCATGCCGAGGTTGTAAGAGCAGTTGAGCATACCGCAGTAAGCGTCGCCACGACCGTTGATCATGTCGCCGTCACCCTCTGCAGCTGCAACAAACATACAAGGACCATCGAAGTTCTTTGCAATCAAAGTCTCAGGAGTCTCAGGACCGAAGTTACCGAGGAATACAACCAAAGCGTTGCAGCCCTGCTCTTTCACTTCGCCCAAAGCCTTGAGCATATCTTTCTCGTTCTCAACAGTAGTCTGGCAGTTGAAAATTTCACCCTTGTACTCTTTTACGATGTTCTCACGGCGCTGAGTAGAAAGCGCGATTGGAAAACAGTCACGGCTAACGGCAATAATACCGAGCTTTACTTGTGGAATGTTGTTGCTTACCATAATTTTAGTTTATTACTTAAGTTTTTGTATAAATTGCTTATATTTATTGATTCTTTTCTAATTTGTTTGGCTGACAATTATTCATTGTTCCGAGCACAAAGGTACAAATATATTTTGTATCACCAAGCGTTTTAAGGAATTTTTAATTCAAAAAAATGGCGCAAAACCGAAATTCTGCGCCAAATGTAACATATGATAAAGTTCTTGATACATTTCATACATGTCTCTGTTATCATCTGATACCCCTTTTCTGCCTTAATATCTTCTTTAATATCTTCGCAGCGGGCGGTACCGGATGGTGTAAATCTGGTTGAAGTACTCCTTCCAGCTGTTCGGCTCCTTGTCATCATCACGCACGATGCGGATGCCGTAGAATCGGGTACCCGTCTCCTTGTATTCCCGGAATCGGGACAACAGCTGCTGTGGCGGATCGGGAATCAGGAAGTCGGTTATCCAAAGCACATCGGCATTCACGTAATGAAGACCATCGTTGTCGAGAAGTTCGAACATCTGGTTCATCATCTTCTTTGCCGATGTTCCGCCTCCGATAAATGGAAGGTGGGTTGGCGTAGGCTGCCGCCGGATGCCTCGCCCGGTATGCGCCTGTCCGTCTCCAACGGACGGAGCTGCATCTGCTTCGGCTGATTCCATCATAGTGATTCCTATTCTCTTCAGGCGCTCTGCCTTGCGCTTCGCCATCAGGTCGATGGCACGGGTACTGACGGAGAAATCTATCAGGAAGCAGTCTCGCTCCAGATCTTCTGCCGTTTCTTCCAGCAGAGAGATGAGTGTTGAGGATATCCTTTCAGGCGTGCCATACATACTGGCTGAGGTGTCCAGGCAGACAATCATCGGACCCTTGCGGGAGGCATGGGTAAAGCCCAGTTTGCGGGATGGTTTCGACATTTCGCTCTTATAACGGAAGGTCTGGAGTCTTCGCGTGCGATACTTATATATAAAGAGGCCCTCCATATCTTCATCGCTGTACTGTGCCAGTTCAAGCGGGAGAAGGGAGTTGAGATCATCGCCCACGGTAATGCCCTCGATATCGCTACCCGCTGAATGCTCCATCTTCATCTCTACGCCCGATGCGATGGTGAGCCGGTCTTTGCCGTTAGCATCGGCTACTCGTCCCATCTTCGCCACAATTTCCTTGATTTCGGGGTATTTATCCTGAATCTTCACCTGGTTCAGACGGCGTTCAAACTCCGTTTCAGTCCATCCGTTCGTCATCAGTTCCCAGGCTTGTACGGCGCGCTGTTCCGAAACGCCCTTCGTCTTCATGTTGCGGGTTATCTGGTCCATCATGCGCACCAGTCCTGTTTCGAAGTTGTTCTGGCGGAGCGAGATGAAGTCCTTCAGCTTGTTCAATACCTGATGGTCGATGCAGACCTTCCAGTCTCTTACCAGCCTTTCCCAGTTTTCGGGTTTCGAAGCCCCGTCTCCAGTCATCAGCTTGAGGAAGAAAGGCTTATCGAACCCATCTTCAGCATGTTCCTGTTCCAGCTGGTCGAGCAAAGGGAGCCACACCAGTTCATCCATCCGCTTGAAGGGAGCCCAATCGAGCACATCATCAGCCCGATGACTCTCGGTCCAGGCACGCTGGCGCTGGAACCGCATGTGGTGGACGCATTCCACGATGAATTTTCCCACACTATCATAGAACACCTTGCTCTTAATCTTGCTGTTCACCACCTGTCGCACGAATTTCTGCACCTCTTCGCCAGTTTCTTCCATGGTTATTTTCAGGGTAAAGAGATGAATGAGATAATCCTTCAGCGGGTCTTCCTTCAAATTCCAAGGCATGGCGATGCCTGTCGGATCAGGAATCTTCACCTGTCCCGACTTGCAGAAGTCATCCAGCATCTTCAAGTAATACTGTGCCTCCGCCAAATCCTTGTTATTCTGGTATTTCATAGGAGTAAATCCTTATTTTTTCTCCATCAGATATTCTGCGAAGATTCTTGCAGCACTCTCTACTTTGGCTGCGCAAGGGCGAGACTTGTAATATTCTGCCGTTCTTGCCGAAGCCACATAGCTGGACTGCGCTTTCTCGTGGCCCTTCAAGCCGAGGATTTCGGCACAGATGATACTGCCGTTCTGCTCCTTCGATTTGGCGAGCAAATCCTGCACCACCTTATAGCATGCCGACTTGCCCTCACGGTCATCCCCCTCGGTCTGTCCACAATCCAAGCCAACGAGCACCACGATGCCCGAAACAGCACCGCACATCATTCTCATTCTGCCTACTCCACCACCGAAGCCGGCACCAATGCGCTTCGCCATCTCATCATCAAGACCATATAAATCGGCAAAGGCAGCCACTACCGACTGGCAGCAGCCATAGCCCTGCATAAAGTTATCCACCGCCTGGTGAACACGCGCCTCCAACTCAGGAGTCAATATTTTCTGTTCATTCATCATGTTTAGATTCTTCTATATATAATAATGTAATAGGAGGCGATTAAACCTCATAAAGTTTCATCGTATCCTGACGGGTAAATGCCAACTCCTTATAGAAATCACGGAGATAAGCCGATATTTCCGCCTTATCATCAGCAGATGCGAAGAGATTCTCGCCCAACTGCCTTTCCAGCGAGCTCAAGCCATCCGAAAGGTTTTCTATCTCTCCCTCGTAATCCCTTCCATCCTCCGGATTCCTGCGTACACGATGATACTTAATATCCTCGGCAAGCGCATTCTTCATCTCCACGAGTTTTTCTGCAAAAGGAGAAAAGAGGGCACGAATCACGATGTTTCGAATAGCATCCCGCTCTTCCGGTTCCTGCCACAGACAATGGTAGATAGGCAGCAAATCGCAGATATCCACCTCTTCCCTATCCTGCATAAAGGCTGAAGTGCGAAGCAGGCGAACGATATTCTTCCATCTTCGGTCACTCACATAGATGTTTCTGCGCTCGGCAGCCTCATCCACATTCACGGCTCTCAGAGATTTACGGATAGCGGAAATTGCATCGAGCACCTCGATTTTCACGCCAATCTTATCGATACGCTCCGTCCATTCTGCATACTCCTCAGCAGTAATAGCATTTGAATTCGCTTTTCCTTCGGCCGCCGAACTTTGTTTTTTCACTCCTCGTTCTTCACTCTTCACTTCCAAGAGCATCGCCCGGAAATTCTTCTCCAGTTTTATCGGTCTACTCTCTATTCTGATGACGAATCGGTCCCAGAGCGCCTCCAGTCCTTCTCCCTTAGCCGGCAACTCATTGCTTGCAGCCACGAGAAGTTTCAGAGGAAGATGCATTTCCCGATTGCCATTACGGAAAAGTTTCTCATTAATCACCGTAAGGAGCGTGTTCTGGATAGCAGGTCCCGCCTTCCAGATTTCATCCAGGAAAACCACATCGGCAGTAGGCAGATAACCCTCCACCGCACGCTCGTAAGTATCCGAAGTCTTCAGTTTCTGAATGCTCACCGGACCGAAGATTTCATCGGGTGTAGAGAATCGTGACATCAGATACTCAAAGCTCTGAGCATCCCTGAACGCCGTCTTCAACTGTCTGGCTACCATACTCTTTGCCACACCCGGAGGTCCCAGCAGGATGATACTCTCACCTGCCAGAGCTGCCAGGAGCGAGAGCGATATCTCCGTCTCCTTCTCATAAATTCCCCGGTTCATCTCACCGAGTAATTGTTTGAATCTTTCAAGCATATTCTTACTTTTCTATTCAGAATCATATAAAGACAAAAAGAAGTTAAGAGATAAAATTCATTATCCCTTAACTTCCTCATATTCTTTTATATAAATAAGGTATGGCTTACTTTACGTTGCCCACCTTAATCAAGTACTCAGCAATCTGAACAGCGTTCAGGGCAGCACCCTTACGAATCTGGTCGCCAGTCAACCACAATGTGTTACCATTGTCATCAGCCAGATCCTTGCGGATACGACCTACATATACATCGTCCTTACCGGCGCTCTCCAATGGCATTGGATAAACGTAGTTCTGGGCATCATCCTTTACGGTTACGCCTGGAGCAGCCTCCAAAGCCTTGCGGATGTCCTCTACTGCCAATGGCTTCTCTGTCTCGAACCAAACACTCTCTGAGTGAGAACGGAGTGAAGAAACGCGAACGCAGGTAGCACTGGTGCGAACATCAGAGTGCATAATCTTGCGGGTCTCGTTATACATCTTCATCTCCTCCTTGGTATAATCGTTAGGAGTCATCTTGTCAATCTGTGGAATGACATTGTATGCCAACTGGTGAGGGAACTTATTGATATGCTCAGTCTTACCGGTCTCGATGATATCCTTATACTGCTGCTCAAGTTCAGCCATGGCAGCAGCACCAGCACCTGAAGCACTCTGGTAAGAAGAGATATGAATCTTCTTGATATGGCTCAAGTTATCGATAGGCTTCAACACTACAACCATCATGATGGTGGTACAGTTAGGGTTGGCGATGATGTTGCGAGGGCGGTTCAGGGCATCCTCAGCATTTACCTCAGGTACAACCAGAGGCACGTCGTCGCACATACGGAATGCGCTAGAGTTATCAATCATCACGGCACCATACTTGGTGATAGTCTCGACAAACTCCTCTGAAGTGCCGCCACCAGCAGATGTGAAAGCAATATCGACATCTTTAAAGTCATCGTTATGCTGCAAAAGTTTGACCTCATAGTCCTTTCCCTTGAAGTTGTATTTTCGTCCGGCAGAACGCTCAGAACCAAACAACACCAAATCATCCATAGGGAAATTTCTCTCAGCAAGGATACGCAGGAATTCCTGTCCTACTGCGCCACTTGCACCAACAATTGCTACTTTCATAATCGAATCTTTTTATTTATAAAGTTGTTATAAGTGTAAACTGTGGAAGAGAAAGCCAGCCTCCTTATCATCTTCATGATTTCTCATTTTCTGATAGCTTCATGATTTCTCATTCTCTGATAGCCGGAAACTGCTTATTTTCTCAAATCCGCTGCAAAGTTAAGACTTTTTCTACAATATCAAGCATAAATTCCCAAAAATTATTGCTTTTTGCTGCAAATTTATCATTTTTGCTTACTTTTCTGCAAGAATATGCAGAAAATTGGAGAAAAATAGTTGCTATTGCGTTTGGCAGTTCAAAAGAAATCTTGTACCTTTGCCTGCAACTTATTACTCCTGTCCTTAATAAGGAGACAAGGGTATGAACAGAAAAGACTATCAATGAAAATATGGAATGGCTTAAAATAACAACCAACAGCGAAATCATCCGGATTCCAACCGATGAGATCATTTTCATCAAAGGCGATGGAAACTACTCCGACATATTCCTTGCCAATGGCAAAAAAGAGAATGTGATCAGCCAGTTGCACGACCTGATGGACAAGTTGACCACCCTCAACTACAATCCGTTCTATCGGGTAGGCAAAAGTCTCATCATCAACCGCGACTATATCTTCAAGGTAAATCCGGGACTTCAGAGAATCATCCTCTCCAATAGCCGATTGGAAAAGGATATCCTCATCAAGGCATCCAAGGATGCACTTAAAAATCTGAAAGAGAAGTTGGAAACAGAAGAAGAATTAACTTTAGAAAAGGAAGGAGGTAACTCATGAACGACGATAAGATTTTCATCCAGGACTTCGAAGGCAACAGCAAGAAGGGCCTCATTTTTGTAGATGATGACTCGGATGTCATCATCGAACAAGATGCGCCTACATCTGATACAGAGGTTTCTTCAGCCTCAGCATCAGCAGGAACTCCCCATCCTCATCCCCATAAATGGAGATGGATAGCCCTCAGCATCTTCGCATCCGTGGTGTTCTGCTTGGCAGCATACGTCGGTTGGCGACTCTATAATTACTATTATAATATCGGTGTGCCTGTATCGGTAACGCCCGAAGAGAACATTCAGAAACTGGCTGTCCGTCACAAAGGCGGCAAGCCTGCCATCACGTTATCTTCCGATTCCATCCTGGGCGTAGCGCTCAACATGTATCGTCTGGAAAATCTGCAAGCCGAAATTTCCCTGGTAGAACCTGATACCACCGACATGAGTGTATGGATGTACAGCCGAAGTGCCGACCACACCAGCACCAACGAATATCTGGGCAGTCTGGTGATGAACGGCAAGGAACTGGCATCGGATGTTTCCCGTCTAGGCTATTGCGCAATGGCGAATGGCAACATCGTGCTGGGAATTTCGAGAAGCGACAAGGTGAAGGATTATGTAGAGGAACGGGGCGGCAGTTTCTTCCGCCAGTTTATTTTGGTATCAGATGGAGTATTACCAGCCAAGTTCCAACTTCACGGCAAGGTGGAGCGCCGTGCCTTGGCAAGAACTTCCGACGACCACCTATATTATATAGAGACCCGTCATCCCGAAACCCTCTGGGATTTCGCCGATGCCCTGCGCGAATACGGTTTCGCCGATGCCATCTACATTACCGGTGGCAAGTGCCACAGTTTCTATCGCACCCCTGACGGCAAACCGCATAACATAGGCGATGATACCCAGCATCCTCATAAGAAGTATCAGAATATCATGCCTTGGATTATATTCAAGGCACGATAGAGTGCTGGAAAATTGAATTATCTCTCTTAATGAGTCATAATCATCCCCAAAGAGTTCTTGCAATCCTCGCACAACCCATGTTTCATGTAGAAGGTATTCTTGCCATGGGCATCCTGCATCAGGCACTTCGGGGCATTCTTCTTGCAATGCGGCAAGCCACGAGAATGCAGGAATTCATGGATTGTTACTTTCCATAAGTCATCCTTTCGTTTCAATCGGAAGGTTGAAACCACACAGGCGTCACCTGGTCGGAAACTCAATCCCATGATTCCATAGTTGTATTGTCCATGAACAGAAGTAGAGATGTCTCGATGCGTCAAACCTATCGTTACGATTTCATCATTACCTCCATGCTCTTCATGCAACATTTTCAGGATTTTCCCAGCCCAATACCTGTTTCTTGGTTTATAGAGACATGAGGCAGGTATTTCTTTCTTGTCTCCAACAAATACAGAAGCTTCTAACCAAGCCTTTGGTTTCGTATTGAAAATGATACCCAACTGCTTCACGAGTTCTTCTCTCAACTGTTCTGCCTCCTGATGTGAGAAATTTTCCAAAGGCTTTAACTCTATGACATAACCCAATGGAGGATCAGCAGGGAGGCTGTCTCCCATGATTTCATTGCCATGGCTCTGATTTCCATTGTAACAACCTGCTAAAAACAGGATTGAGATTCCTGCTATAAACAGCAATAACTTCTTCATAGAATATTCTTTTTATTTGTATTTTGCATAAATCAATATAGGTCTTCTCTTGGAAGATTCCTTGTATATCTGCATCACTTTCTCCACGCAGCTCCTTGATACAGTAAAGCAGCCACGGCTCTCTGTCCCCAGCGGAATATACTCCTTCTCACCGGAGAATCTTGTCACCTTGCCAGCAGAATGGATCAGGATGCCACGGGCTTCTGCCAGATAATTGCTCTTGTCGAGCCCTCGAAGGCGAACGCAGTTTTTGAACTTCATTCCCCCCTTTCCTATCATGACATATCTTCCAAGACTCGTGCATCCACTTCCAGGGTTATTACTGAACTTTGGTCGGGCTGCTGTATTTCCCTTACCACTTCCATGCATGCAATAGCTGCTCATCAGTCTTTTGCCACGCAGCAAGTCATAGATAAAGAATCTCTTCTTGCCAGATGGTTTGGAGAAATCCACGAGGATATAGTAATCCGTACTATATCCCCGTCTGTCGCAATAATCTCTTACTTGCGTCAGGTTCTCACAATCCACCTGATGGTACCACTCTTTAGCATCCACCGTATTCTTAAAAAACGATTTTGTGAACCTATTATAAATAGGTGGAACGAAAAGAACACCGATGACAAGCAGAAACAGTATTCCCAATATAATCAATAACTTCTTCATAATAATGCAAAAGTAGGAAAAAATAAGCAAGTAATGATGCTATCCATACGTGGATTGTATCAAATACTCGCTTATGTGTATGAAATCATCAATCCCTACAGCATCAAATCCTTGATGGTTGTACCATTCATGAATCTGCTTAAATCTACCCTTTCTCCAATACCATGCAAATGTCCGGTTTCTGAATACTGCCAGATATTGCACTTTCCTCTGCCGTCAATAGAGGGTTGTCTGGAGTTATAATTGGCGATAAAGAGATAATAGCGATTGAACTTCGCCCCCATCTCCTTATTATAGAAGCTCTCGTTGCTATAGATGACAGGATACTTGCCATAGTGTTTCTTCACCAAGTCAGCAAACACCTGTATGCTATCCTGCAGCTGTCGTCCCTTCCATCTTCCCTGGATGCCTTTCTCCTCCACATCCAATACAGGAATCAAGTCCTGCTCGCCCTTCTTCACCATCATTTGGAAATCCCGGAACTGAGCAGTTACTGAAGAGCCGGCAGACATCAGATGATAAGATCCTACCTTCACCCCATATTTACGAGCCAGTCTGATATTTCGGCGATAATGTCGATCCACATATCCCTTACCATGTGTAGCTCTGATATAAACGAACTTGATTCGCTTGTTCTTCGCTATTTCCTTCCACTTGATAACTCCATTGTGTTTCGAAACATCAATGCCGTCATATCCGCCATGCGTATAAGGTTGCCCTTTCAATCTATCAACAAACACATCAGAATAAGATGAAGCGATGCCCACCCATCGCTTCACCTTATATGGTGACACCACATACATGATTCCCAGACCAATACCAGCCAAAACGATCAGGCTGCCTAAGGAAACCAAAGTATATTTTAATCCTTTCTTCATTACATTTTATTTTTTAGTTGTTTTCAGGGGGACAAAGATAGTAAATTTATCCGAAACAGCATAGAAAACAAGGGGATAAATGTATGAAATAGGAGTCTGGAAGTACGAAATGATAAAACGGATGCTTGACAACACCATTGTTCCAAGATTCCCACTTGGATTTCTTTTTGAATCAATCAAAGGATATTCACCATTTTATTACTGGCATATTCCCTTCAAACTTACCCCACATTACGGGATGTTGACGATTCCCTGATGCTTCTACTACTCCCTGATGTACGAAGTTATAAATTTCCTTAGCCGTGATAACCCTATCCTTGTTTGTATCAGCTCCACCTCGCAAGCCACGTTCCAAGAACACAGTAAACAGGCTATTCTTGAAACCTGTCTGTCTTGGAGTTTCTAAGGATTTCTCCGTTGAACGGGAAGAGAGGAAGAACATCACATTCTCTTTGGAATAGTTAGTATTCCTCTTATTCGTATTTCTCATTTTCCCTGCAAAGCAAGCATCCACGAAAATCATTTTCTGCTGGGCTTTACTCTGTCTCATAATGCTCAATACGGAAGAGTAATACAAAACTCCATCGTAACACACCAATCCACCAGGCACACCATGACCGCTAAAGTATAGGATAATAGCATCTGATGGCGAAGCCTTGGCAAATGTATTACGCATTGCCGTACATACCTTTTTGATTGTAACGTCTGAATTGACAAAACAATCAACCGTAGCATTACCATTCTTGGTAAAGATACCCGATATGGTCTTGGCATCATTCGCACTTACCCGAAGGTCGTTCTGACGACCGGGATAATCGGCAATACCAACACACACGATATAGGTTCTTGCTTGCAAAAACAAAATGCCAAACAAAAACATGGCTATTATGGATAAAATTCGTTTCATAACAAACTCATTATTATTAGCGAGCAGAATGATAATAAACATTTCTGCCCGCTATTCTTGCTAATCACAAACAGGTCTTATTGAACGCAGAGTCTGAATTGGCTCATACGTTAAATCAGAATCTTCTTCATTAAAATAAAGATAATAGGCATTCACGTAATGAGCTCTGCTAGAACTCCTATAATATTCAAATGTTTTTTTTCTATTCTAATCTAAAAACTACAGGTACACTATATCTTACTCGCACGCACTCTCCATTTTGCTTACCCGGAATCCACTTAGGCATAGTTTCTACTACACGCATAGCTTCTCTGTCTAAAGCTGGATCTGCAGATTTAGCAACTTTCACATGAGAAATGCCTCCATCATTTTCAACCACAAAGCTGATAATCACCCTACCTTGAACTCCATTTTCCTGTGCTTCAACCGGATATTGAATATTATTGCCAAGATACTGCATCAAGGCGCTTTGTCCTCCAGGAAATGAAGGCATCACTTCAACGACATCATATACTTTTTCCTGCGATTCTTGGGATGTATTATAGTTCTGCTGTTCGTTATTTACATCTTGTTCAGCACCTTGGTTTTGAACATTTTCTTCTACAGTTGTTTCAATATTTGGTGCAGTCTTTACTATTGCTTCATTATTTTCTTGACATTTCATGAAAGCATAAACACAGCCAATTACGAGAATAGCCAGTATCACAAGAATGATTTTTCTAGAATTTGATGTATTGTCTTCTTCATCGATATATTCCACATTTTCTTCCTTCTTTGGAGCAACTATCGTCTGTTCATGAGTATCAAGAAGATTGCCAGAAAGCTTTTGAGGCAACACTTGTGTTTCCTCCTGATCAGACAATACTTCTGAGGCGATAGTAGGCATCGTACAATACATCAACTTCAAAAATTCAGATACAGTCTGCACTCTATCCTTCTTTCGAGGATTCATACCTTGCTCTATAGCGTGCCAAACAGTATCTGAAATACCAATAGACTTATCTCCTATTCCTTCATTCAAGACAATACTAGCTTCAGGAGGATTCTTACCAGTAAGCAAATAGAACAAAGTTGCAGCAAGACCATAAACATCTGTTGCAGGAGAGAAATCCTGCAAACCCTGTTGGTACTGTTCCAAAGGAGCATAGCCAGCACTAATTCCTACGGGAGTAGAACTAGTCTGATGCCCTTCTTCTGTATAGCCTTTTGAGATTCCAAAGTCAATAAGCATAGCACCACCTTTATCATCAAGCAGGATGTTACTTGGCTTTACATCATAATGACAAATATGCCTTTGGTGCATATATTCCAATGCCGAACCTATTTGTTGGATATACTTAATGGCTATTGCCTCATCCAAAGCACCATGCTGCTTCACATAATCAGTCAATGAGCCACCACTCAAATATTGCATTACATAATAAACCGTATCATTTTCCTCAAACACATCTACAACTTTAACGATATGAGGATGATTCATCTGTGCAAGGTTCTTTGCTTCCTTAACAAACTTCTTGCGATATAACTCTACTACGGCACGACTTCCCTGAGAAGGAACGGTTATCTTCCCCGTCCCTTCCTCTCGCTCACAAGTGTCCTTCATAAAGAACTCCTTAATTGCCACAGGTACATCGACCTCCATATTACCCAAAGATCCAGAAACTGTTTCTTTCATTATTGCCTTATAGGTAATACCGAAACCACCTTGTCCTATGATCTTTTCTATTTTATACTTTTTGTTTTGAAGATAATCAATCATAAATACACCTAAGCTTTTCTAACAACTCAAATTGTCAAATAATAAACTAAAAAATATATCATCATTATAAACCTGTCAAATTGAACACGATGCGTAATTGATTCATACCTAAGATTTACACCTAATCATTCCTTCAAAGAATAGTTACCAATTTTCCCCATTATTAAAAAGGAGCCTCAAGAGCCAATCTCAACCCTACATAAGAAGGTATAATCGCACCAAAATATTTTCTTTCTGTTGTAGTACAAAAAATTGGCAGTTTAGAAAAATCTCCACCTCGAATGACATGGCCATCTGTTGTTTTTTTAAGATTACATGGATTTGTCGCCACTTCATAATCAAATCCAGCTTTGTAAAAGTCATAACACCATTCATAAACATTCCCACTCATATCATATATTCCCAACTCATTTGGTTGTTTCATTCCCACATTATGTATCGTTTCTGGATGTAAACCACTAGACCAAGCAACTAAAGAAATATCATTGCTACCTGAATATTTATTTCCCTGATCAAATTTTCCACCACGCGCAGCATACTCCCATTCTGCTTCTGTTGGCAAACGAAACTTTCTTTTAGTTAATAAATTCAACTTTTCTACAAATTGGTTGGCTTGCTCCCAAGAGATATTTTCCACAGGCATTTTGAGCCCATTGAAACGAGACGGATTTTGTCCCATTACAGCAACCCATTCTTCCTGTGTTACTTCATATTTTCCCAAATAAAAACTAGAAACAGTTACTTTGGGACGATGACTTTTATATTTACTACCCATAAGATAAGTTCCTCCCTCGATATATACCATATTATCCATGATACGCTGTAAGACTTGCTTTCTATCAACCACTTTAATGGTTTCTGCATGTTTTTTCGTTTTTTTAGACGTATTATGCGATTCTGTGATTTTGTCTCCTTGCTTTCGTTTGACAATAGCATTTTGTCCACATAGCTGAGTTACAAAAAAAATCATTGTAAATAATATTATATATCTTTTCATATTTTCTATAGTTAAAAATCAAGTTCTGTAACATTTATAGCAAATCCACAATTGTTTGCCAACACATCAATACAAAATGTCAAATAAGAATTTACTTGTTGATATAAATCCAATATCTGAATGACTATATCTTTTTCAAAAGATACCACACTAACATCAGGGAATCTAAATGTCAATGATCGTACATCCAAACGTTGAATTTTCTCTTTTAAAGAATTCCACAACTTTCTCTTGCTTATTGTTTCCTTATACAACGAATCCTGCTGTGATATTTTTCCGATAACTAAATCTAACCATCCGTCAAGTACATTGGATAATTTTACTAAAGAGTGAGTTTTCTTTATGTTCTTCTTTGAAGTTTCACCTAACCCTACTAATTGCAACAAAGAGCTCTTCAAAGCCAGTTCCATTCCATGTCTAAGGCTGAACATTATAGGGAGGAAGACGGTATCTATTGTTTTATTGCCCACCAAAACACTATTCACTAAGTTTAAAGTACACAAATCGTATTGTGTGCGAACCTGCCCTAAATACAAAACATCTCTCAGGTGAAAAGTTAATTCATTATGAAGTTTCTTATCACCCAATTCAATTACATTGTCAAAATTCTGCATCGAAGAAAAATATGAAGAAGCAGAATAAACATCCAATAATTCTCCATCTACATTATTTTTCCAATTTTCCCAAACATTATATCTAAACTCGTCACCTTGCGTATTCCAATTTAGTACAGATAATTTTTCTTTATCCAAGCTATCAAATTCTCCTAACGAATCTGTTATTTCTAATAAAGCATGAACTTTCGGAATCTCTATATTTTTATTATTACATTCCATCTTTAACATCAATTCTACTGAGTGCCGAAATATAAACATAAAAGGCATAGACATAGAATTCAATTGACATTTCTTTTCCTTAGCTAAACCAAATAACAAATCAAGAGCTGTCATATATTGTTTTCTATATGACAGCCATGAAGAACAAAAGTCTTTATTTAATAATAAAGACTTTTGAACTTCTGCATCTTTTAAATCAAAATTCTTTAACAGCATTTATCCATTTAAAATTAAAAATTAAACGTTATAAAATTCACCAAAGCTTATAATTTTTCAAACTCAACACCTTACCATTAAAAACATTGATATATCTCGTTGTTCTTGGCAAGGCAGGATAGGTCTCTGAATATGTCCAATCATTGCCATGAGGTTGCGCTTGATGTTTACCGATTCCTATATCACTATCTTGAATAAAGTATTTTCTTTTAGTATCAACATCCTCTATATATGCAGTTTTATTACTACTAACCAGATTATTACCCCAACTATCCTTGATTGTAAGCATAACAATCGTCATATCATAATAAAGAGTAATCGATTCTAACCGTGTATTAAAATTCCCCATAAAACCTTCCTTTCCTTGCAAAGGAATACTATAAGGATAATTAGCCTTATTACTTGCTCTTACATTACTGCTGCTTTTTCCTCTTTTTAAATTATCTCGTTTTCTTACAACAATCGTATTTTGCGCTATAAGAGTACAATAAGGAAGCAACAAAAGCAAAATCATAAATATTTTCTTCTTCATTTTACACACTTTTATTATCACAACATATCTGCCTACTTTTACCAAGAATATATTTCCCCAATTGGAGGGATTAGTTTAACCTTTAGTTGGGTGAAGGAAGTAATCCTACAAAATCTCTATAAATATGCCCAGATGCATCTTTCATCATTTGTACCATATTCTCTAAACTTTTAGCTGTCGGAGTATTGGATCCTTTATGATATTTATAAGAATAATCACCAACATAATCGACTTCCTGTTTCATTGTATGATGTAACTGGCACGTGCTATACTGATCTGGATGCATTTTTGACAATTCTACAGCATAGGCAAACAATTGCTTAGCCTTAAGACGATATTTAATACCCGAAGGAGGTTCTTTGTACTTAAATCCAGCTCCTGGCAAATAGTGTCCATTTTCCTCTGCTTTTAACTCCTCATAAAGAGCAAGTATTTTTTGTATCAATTCCTTTTCTTCCATAAAACTACATATTTTTAAACATTCTGTAAAAAGTTACCATTCTTGTCATACCAAGCACCTTTCTTTGGTTGACCATTACTATCAAACGTACCAATAAACTGCTCGCCTGTAGATTTTACTGTATACGTACCATTTGAGAAATGGTTATCATAGAAAGAACCTGTGTATGTATCACCATTTGGATAAATGAAAGTTGCATTATCACCTTCCATCCTACCACGATTAAAAGGTCCCTTATACATTCTCCCATCACTAAAGGTAAGTTCACCATTATCATCACATGGATAAAATCTACCGAGATCAGGATTTGTCAGTACTGTTCCTGTATATTTTACCGTTTGATTAAAGAATACCTCTTCCTTATTCTCCACATAAACTCCATCTGAATCAGCAGTTGCTTCTCCAACAAAATAAGCAGAGTCTGAATCAGTATTAGCGACATTGGTATTTGCTGCAGTACGAGCAGATTGAGGTAAGAATAATATTGCTAAAGTAACAAGCAACGCTATTACGAACCAAGCCATAACTTTTAAATAATAGATATGACTATTAGAAGAATTCGTTTGCTCTTTTTCATTACACTTTTCTAGTTCATTGACCTCTGTTTCTACTTTTTCAGCCTTATCAGCCCACACAGTTTCTTCATCATCATTAACCGGATTAGCATAAGATTGATGTGGACTAAACGCTTTTGTCTCTTCATTGTTAGAAGTAGCTGCAGAAGACTGTTGCGAGATACGTCTTATCTCCCCAACATTCTTTGGTCTCTTCAATCTATTCACTTGCATCATCCAAACAACCAACTTCTTCATTTCCTCAGAGACATTGGGCATTGGGAGGGCAAGATGCTTGTCCTCTGCCTCGTCTTCAGAAAGGTCAGAAACTGATGGTGGGTCTTGATTGGTAAGTAACTTATACATAGTGGCACCAAGGGCATAGAAGTCTGTCCATGGTCCGAACTTATCATAGCTCTGCGCCATTTGTTCACTAGGAGCATAGCCATTCGTATAACTGATACCTGTACTCATTGTAGCACCACCTACCGTACTCTGCTGCTTACTTGCACCAAAGTCTATCAACTTGACTACATCATGACTATCCACCATAATATTGGCAGGCTTGATGTCAAGATGGAACATACCTTCATTATGAATCGCCTCAAGACCATCCAATATCTGATTCAAGTAATTGCGAACCTCAGACTCTGCCAAAGGTGCATTGGTACGCTTCAAACGTACAGATAGATTTTCTCCATCCACATAATCCATCACATAATATGCAGTACCATTCTCCTCAAAAAGGTCATAGACCTTGACAATATGAGGATTACTGAGACTGCGAAGACGGCGAGCTTCTTTCTTGAACTTCTCTCGCTGTTGCTCAAAGCTATTGGTATTCTCGGCATTGCTTACGCTAATGGTAGTGCTATTACCATCACGCTGGCACACTCCTTTTACAAAGAACTCTTTGATGGCATAAGTCTCATCAAACTCGATGTTCTTTGCTAAATAGGTATTGCCGAAGCCACCAGATGATAAGTAGCTTTCTATCTTGTAAGTTCCGTGTAGGATGGTTCCTACTTGGAGCATATTTTGATTATTTAGTTCGTCCATTTTTTATTGTATCTTACTTTATTGAATCTGGTTTTGTTGTATCTGTCTTTGACTCTTGCTGGCTATTAAACTCTTTCACGGTCATCATAGAATCTTCATGAAGAGAATCAAGCAAAGCAGCCTCTGCTTTATGCTTGCTATAGTAGCCATATCCAAACATTCCTACAACAGCCAACACCACTATTGCCATGAAAGCAACAAACAGGAGTTTCTTTCTTTTCTGCTTATTCACCAAATCAACGATTACACTATCAGGAACAGGCGGTGGTGTACCAGCAGGCTTAACGATTTCAACATCAGGAGAAGCAGTCATCTCTTCCACATCAGGCTTGATATTCAAAGCATTGCATTTCGCCGTAGGCTCTTCATTTACAAGACTCACATCAGCCTCGTCATGACTCACCTCTTTGATGTGTACTATATAAGCTGAATGATTATCTTTATTATCTGAGGTTTCTGAAATCAGCATCTGTCGTTTTTCTTCATCACGAACATTCGCGGAGAAGACATCCAACAGCTCCTCATCCTCCATATGTTCCAACATGCCGTCAGAACAAATATAGAAGTAATCACCTGGCTGAATATCTGAAATATGGATAACATCAGGTTTTGGATGATTTCTATCTCCAGCTATCATCGCACGGGTGATGACATTTTTCTGTGGAAATGTCTTCATCTCCTCATAGGTCAACTCACCTGCCTGATAAAGATCATACACCAGGGAATGATCACGACTCTTATATAATATGGTATGCGAAGATGGACGGAGATGGTATATTCTACTATCACCAATGTGGGCTGCCGTACATCCATTACTGTGGAAATACAGTAAAATTAAAGTTGTTCCCATCTGACGGGTATCGCCCGCAATAGCCAGTTTATCCAATTCTTCGTAGGCATACGCCAAAGCATCAGACAGCAACTTATCTTCCAAGCCTTCGGAAGCAACTGCATGCTGCAACAAAAACGAAGAAAGACTTTTGCAAATACTTTGGCTTGCCACCTCACCATGCTCATGTCCACCCATACCATCACAGAGCAAAAACAAACGGTCATTCTCCGTTGCTTTGCCCTCTATTGGATAGATGCTATCTTCCTGGTTCGCCCTTTTACCCAACTCCTGGATAGCTAAAGGCTGATATATCTTGATTCTCATTGTTAGCTTTATTTTTGATGATAAACAACGGTTGTGTTCCCCATCTTGATGATACTTCCTTCTGACAAGACGAGCTGGTCACCCTCGTTCAATAATTGTCCATTCACATAACTGGCATTTTTATTGTGATAGTTAGACACCACAACCCTAACCTTGTCCGTAGAAGCCTTAATTACCTGGATGGCAAGATGCTGACGACTCATATATCTATCATCAGTAGCAATCTGTACAGTTGCCTGCGAAGTAGTAGCCTTGCGGCCTATTACATTATTGCCGAACCCCAACGGAAACTTCTGACCACCATAGAGCAAATAACCGGGGGTAACCTCTTCTTTCTTGCCTGCAAGGATTGTTTCATCAGATTGAGAAGGAGAAGAGGAATGCTCCACGTAACGAGTTTCTCCATTATCTCGATTCACATACTGAGTCTCACCATTGCTGTTACCAACATATTCTGTTTCCCCAAAAGATTGCGGAGTTGCAGCATGTTGCTGTGAGAACATCACTTTCAACTGAGCTTTACATTGAGGACAAGTAATCACCTTAACCGCTTCGTTTTGAGAATTTCTCACGTCAAGCAATACACCGCAACTCGGACATTTGATTCTTTTAATTTCCATTGCTACCATCTATTTTAATCAATGTTTATGCCATCTGAATATCAGCATCAGACATATAGTCTGGCATATCAGGAGCAACATCAGGATTCTCCAAGGATGCGGTTTGGAGATTTGGATCAGCAGAATCATCAACTCCGGCATCAGCGAAATCACTACCACTTGGAGTAATCACTTGTCCTGTATGCAAATCAACTGCTTCACCAACGTCAATACTTCCATTGCCATTGGCATCACAAATCGCAACATCAGGATTTCCATCTTGATCAAAATCTACCACACTCACTTCCTGACCATCCACGTCGAAGACACCCACTGTAGCCATGGAGCCATCAGCAAGCTGAACTTCACCCGCATTAACCAAATGAACATCTGTATTTTGGTCATCAGCCACCTGCACATCACTTGCCTGATGCAAATTTGCATCATTGTGAGCAACAGATACATCCTGGTCTGCATGAGAAGAATGAGATACCACAGCAACATCTTCAGTTTGATGAGGAGCAGCATTCATTTCTTCTGCACGTACTTCTGGCTTTACAGCCTGAGCATAGTCGTTCTTTTCTGCATCTGTCATGTTGTTCCACTCGTCCTCGGTATAAGTACTATAGATATTACCATGCCAATGGAAAGCGCCACCAGGACCAACTTCGGCTCTAGCGGCATCGAATGCCTCCTTAAAGCTCTGCTCATCATGACTCTCAGCTACCTTGATAGAGGCATTATCATTAGCTGCAGCAGCATCTTGCGATGGATTCTCCCCTTCCGGTTTTGTATCGGGAGTTTCTTCTGTATTTGCTGCAAAGGCATCTGTGGCATACATAGCACTTGCACCTAACAAGATACCAGCAGCTCCACTTACCGCTACTTTCTTCCAAGTTGCCTTATCAGCAGCGTTCTGAGTTTTATCTTTACTTTCCTGTCTTACTTCAGGATGTGTATTATCGAAATACAATGTTTCTTCATTCTGTGCCATAATCATACGTTTTAAAATTATAACTGGTGCAAATATAGTGAAATAATAAATAGATAGATACTTATTTTGTGCTCATTACACAAAACCTATCTTCTATTGTACAAAATCACTTTTTGATTTTAGCCCTGCAATAAGGACAAGCCTCATTCTGCATCAAAACTTCATAAGACTGAAAACCCAGGAAGTGATGACAATGAGGGCAAACATAATGCTGCTGAAACTCTTCAGTCAACTGCTTCTGCCTTAACGGTCCCTTAGAAGAATCCTTATATGCTTTTACAGTAAAGCCTACAGAAATCAAAATACCTAAGAGATACAAACCTATATAAAGAGGAGTCTCTCTAAATTCTGGGAAAATGATGCTCAAAGCGATGGCTCCCATGGTAATCAAACCAGTAATGCCACGAAGAGAATTAAACTTGCGGTCAGCAATTTGCTGATCAAGTTTATGTTCATCATATTCTTCCCAAACACGCTGCAATGGACGAAAATCTACTATTTGAGGAACAAAACTCTTTATCCAATCCCAACTAACCAAAAATTTGCTTGGACCAAGTTCTATTTTATCCTTTTCCATGATAGTCTTTGCAATTATTTCCACTCCATTGACAAATGTAACATTCTGAGGTTTTAGATTCGTAATTCTATAAGAACCATCTGGATTAATGGTCAAACTACAATGTTGACGGCTCACAGTCATAGGAACACTTCCAGCACCCCCAAAAGTCTTGGATTGTTGTCCCATTGTTATTCTCAATTGAGATGTACTAGCATCACGTCCAATGATTAATTCCATAAAATTCTTTGCTTGATTAGTTTATTTTTTAGTTATGAGTAAATCCTTCATTTGCTTCAAGGCTTCCTTAGAAATTCCTAAAGCAAAAGCAAAATGCTCATAATCGGATAATATCAACTGTTGCTTTTGCGTATTGACCTGATAGATGTAGCCAGTGTTGATGATAAAGCGCTTACCCACCCGCATAAAAATACTCTTGCAATCTACAAGATGCTCTGCCAAGTACTTCTCCATCTGAGTCAAATTCAGACAAACAACAGCCTTCAGCTTGTTAATAGTAACAATCTGTGTATAATTGCCATCTCCTTCGAAATAAACAATTTTGGAAACATCCAATCTTAAGAGTTCCGTCTTTGTATTGAATACGATAAATTGACTATCCATATTTACCATTTACATCGCTGACTTGTTCCCAGAAGTAGCTATCGGTCATTAAGTTTTCAATGAAAAAGCGTGGGACTATTGCTTATTACCGGATAGAGGTTGTGGAAGGACCCGTCAGCAAGTAATAATGCAATAGCCCACGCCATAGAGTATATTAACATCTTCTTCCATAGAGAAAAAGATACAATAATCCTTAGACGTGAGCATCATTGCCTATTTATCGTTAGCAGACTTTGAAACTTCCACATTTCTATCGCAAGATAACGTTCAATACGCTCATTCACTAGAGCCTTCATCGTGCCCGTTCTTTTCCGTTCACTCATAACTCTATTGCAAAAGTAAGAAATCTTTTTAATACCGCCAAACTTTTCCTCTATTATTTCTTCCAACAGGCTTACTTTTATGAAATTTCCACCAAAAAGGCATTGAAGTTTGCCACTGCTGAAAAAGATAATGCTTCCACATTTCCAATCCATGACAACCTCAATGCCTATATCCTTAAACGGCTTTACAAATTAAAGTACACTTTACCGAAAGGCGCCGTGTTCGCCTTCCACTCAAAATTATTGGCTACAACCTCTCCGTCTAGGTTTCTAACCACCTTGCTAACGAATGCATGTGTTCTCAACAAACTATCCAAAGGACCACCATAATAACCAACAACTGTCAATGATCTGCGTCCACCACTATACGTTTCTCTCACACGAATCTTGACTCTTACAACTTGATTGTTCTTAATATAATAAGCACCAACATCAGTATATTCCTCCGTAGGCTGAGGCATCTGCGGCATCTCCAAGCCAAATGATGGCACAGAATATTGCTGGGCAGGTGGATTAGTATATACTGGTTTATACTCTACAAACTGAGCATTTACACTCATTACACTTAGCATCATGGCTAAAATCAACATTACCTTCTTCATACCTTATTATATATTAAAGGGTTATACTCCATTTTCCACGTTCCACGATTTTTTCTTTTCTATCGCTTCCCGATTACGAGCACAAAAGTAAGAAGATTATTTCTATCAGCCAAATATCTAAACCTACCTTGTATGAAATACCATTCTGTATGTACCAAATGACAAAGAAGAGGCGTCATAAGTCTAAATTACAGTTGGCGCATAACAGTTGACCTACGCATGCACATCACCTGTTGTGCAAGCGCATATCAGCTGATATGCAAGCGCACAACAGCTGTTGTGCGACCGGAGATACTAACTAACTCAAAAACATATACTATCTTTTCTAACAACTTATACTATGTTTTCCAACAACATATCAGTAACATTCCAACAAACAAAAAAGGGTGAATCATTAACTTATGACACACCCTCTTTGCTAAAACCAGAACACAACTGATCTTATCTTATAATATTATACTCAAACTCATAATCCCCATTCTTCAGCCATTCGGGAACATCTTCCCCATTTTCCATAAGGACTTCAATATGAAACTCCAGACTTTCCTTTGCTTCTTTTTGCAAAGCTTCAAAGGTTGGTGCTGTAAAAACCACCGCTCCTGGTACATTACTACCAAGAGAACCACCATAATTTCTGTCGCACCACGCAACGTCAACAATAATCTTTTCCATCATATGCTACTTTAGATTTTCCAAATCTCCCCCCACAATACATCATAGTTAGACCCGCTCCGTACCAACTCTTAGTCTCTGCATAGTTTGCAAGGTTTGCTGCAAACTTTGCAAAGAATTGGCATTAATCGTGTCTAGAGACAATGTTTCGACTACCAAACTTCTATCCCAATAGGTTCTTTGCCTGTACGCTCAAGACAACTATTCCTTACCAAGGTTTCTAGCTTTTCAACCATCTTAAGCTTGGTTTCCTTAGAAGCATTCCAACGGCGCAACGCTTCTTCTCTTGTTAACTTTGTTGTATCCATACCTTTATTCCTCCATTTTTAGTTCGAATTACAATTGCAAAGATACTACATTCTAACGTAAACGCCAAAGTAAAATGAGAAAATCTTTATTTTATCGTATTGCATAGATTCCATCCCGTTCTATTCTTGATTTGAAGAAAGGATTCATGTTTTTGTGAATACGCACTACATCAACTGAGCACTTGAACAAGCCCTCTAAGAATTCTTTCAAGTCGGCCAATAAAAAAGGATTAGGAGTTTCTGTTTCTACACAAATATCCAAATCGCTTTGCTCTGTTTGCTCATTTCGTGATACGGAACCAAAAATGCGCAAGGTCTTGATTCCAAAATCTTTAGTAATCTTGGAACTATTTTGCCTTATTATTGCTATATAATCTTGAACTGTTCTCATAACACTTATCTTTTAACATCATACCTCCCGTCAATATTTATAACCAAAATTCATATACCTACATGTTTGGAATCTAGCGATAAAAACAAGAGGATTGAGAGGCTGGGATTCCTTGTTTTCTGCTCTATATTAAGAACAAGACCTATAGTTGTACGACTATAAAGTTACAGTTGTACGACTATACATGCTATGGTTGTACAACTGTAGAGTTATGGTTGTACAACTATAGGGGTTATAGTCGTACAACTATAGATTTTCCTCAACGGCATCATCTTGTCAAGAAATCACAAACATCTGATTATCAACGAGTTTCTATTCTTCTTCATATTTGTGATATTCTCAAAGAAACAATAAGCATCTGAAAATACGAGAATCTCAGGCAAGTTAATGTAAAAAAGTTTCATTCTTAACAACGCCACATCACTACATCTTCGGGATATTCTTACTGATTACTACTTCATTTTCCACCCATCAATGGTTCCCGTCTTCGACGAGAAGTTGCAGCCTATCTGATAAATCTTTCTGCCATCTGCTGCATATTCCCTGGCATAGCCCATATCCTCTATCTGCTTCAGGGCTTCTTCAGCCGAACCATCACGCTTGAATTCGAAGATGTAGATATAGTTCGGAGTCTCTACCACACAATCTACCCTACCTTCGCTTTGCTGCTTTTCGATGAAGACCGTGAAACAACTTATCATTCTCAATACGAGATAGAAGGTGTATTGGAAGTAACGCTCCTTCTCTCGCTCATCGTCCTTACGACGCTGGTTATAAGGAATGCTGGCAAAGAAGGAAGTCATCAGATTCTCCAACTGATGGCAATCGCCCTTCGACATCACATCTACTACCTGAATGATCCAGGCATCCGTTGACTTCGATGGCTTCAGATAACTGGAAGCTACCAACGTCAGGAACCCGCTTTGCACTTCATCATTAGGGAAATCCAGGAGATAGGAATCGGTATCCATATTCCAGTCCTTAATGGTAAGATAACCGCTCTGATAAATCATCGGCAACGGTGCTTCCACATCTGCCTTGTAGTCGATAAAACTACTCGTAGGATAAAACCTGTTCACCATCTCATTGATGTTCTCATCAAAATGAGACAATAGGCGAACAAGATAGGTTGGCGAACCGGTGCGGAACCAATAATCTGCCAGAATCTTCTTGCTCAAAGCATTCAAGATGCTGAAAGGATTATAGATATCAAGCATATTGGGACTGAAGTGATAACCGTCAAACTTCCTCTTCAGTTTGTATTTCATCCCTTCCTCTGAGGTCTTATATCTCACGGCCATCGCCTTGATCTGTTCATCAAAGGTAGAATACAATTCATCTTCCGTAATGCCACAAAGTGCCTCGTAATGCTCGTCCATACTGATGTCGTTAGGCTGATTGAAACCACTGAACACGCTCACTTGTGAGAACTTGGTGACACCCGTGAGCAAGACAAACTGTAGATTAGCATCAGCAGCCTTGAAGACACTATAGAAACCTTTCAAGACCTCACGATTCCAATCTTCCAACAACCGTTCTTCACCCTTTATTGATGTTTTGATTTGTGTATCAAGCACATCCAATATTGGCTTATCATACTCATCAATTAAAACCACGGCACGAAGTCCTGTTCTCTCATGAGCAGCTTTCAATACATATTCAAAACGACCTCCTAAGGAATCCCTGAAAGGACTTTTACCATATATCATCTCTTGCGATGCAACAAAGTTCTCTAATATGACCTCAAGTTCTCCAGGATTAGTGAAATTATTACCATTGAAGTCGAGATGAAACACAGGATATTGCTTCCATTCCTTCTCCAGCTTGTCGATGGCAAGCCCCTTGAAAAGTTTCTTCTTACCCTCGAAATAGCATTTCAAGGTAGATACGAGCAACGACTTTCCAAATCGTCGAGGACGACTCAGAAAGTATATTTTACCATTAGTCACTAAGTCATAGACCAATGCCGTCTTATCGAGATAAACATAATCATCTTCTATGATTTGTTCGAAACTCTGTATGCCGATAGGATATTTCATATTGCTTCCGTTTTAATTTCTTTCGGCAAAGTTACAAAAAATAATAATACAAGCAAAGGAATAGCCCGAAAAAAATAACGAGATTGCAAAATACCATATTTGTGGGATTGTTGACAAGGAAAAAAAATAATACCTTTGCCTTTTGAAAATAATAGTTTAAAATCATGGTAGAAACAATGAATAATATTGGAAATAGACAGTCGGATAGCAATGCTGGCTGCAGTAAGCAAAAAGGAGTGAAGAATAAGCAAACCCGGCAGCTGGTACTATGGATTGGCGCTTTGATAGTAGGCGCAGTCTTAGGTATATTCGGCATCAGCTGGCTGGATGGCCTGATGAATTTCATCGCCACGGTCTACACCCGCTTATTCCAGCTTCTGGCAGTACCAACCATAGCCTTGGCAGTCATCACAACCCTGGCATCCTTGGGCAACCAGGCAGATACCGGTAAGATATTCCGCCACGCCATCACCTACACCCTGCTCACAACGATAGCAGCTGCAGCAGTGGGACTGGTGCTCTACAACATCGTTTCTCCAGGCAATTTACCTACAGCCTTGGTACAGAGCGGTATGGCGGATGTTCCCCAAAAGCTGGGAGAAACCAGCTATTATGACCATATTCTTGGAGTAATACCCAACAACATCATCAAGCCGTTTGCCGAAGGAAATGTACTCTCTATATTGATTTTGGCGGCAGCAGCAGGTATTGCTTTAACCAAAATGCCATCAAGCGATAAAAAAGAAGTCGTGATGAAGGGATTGTTTGGATTACAGGATCTGCTTTTCATGCTGATTCATGGATTAATCTGGGCTCTGCCTCTGGGTATCGTTGCCTTTGCAGCACAACTCTCAGCCCAGTTCTCTGCGGGTATCGTGATGGCTTCTCTAGGAAAATACGTAGCTGTTATCCTGGGAGGTAATGTCATTCAATTCTTCATCATCCTTCCGCTCTTCCTCTTGGCAAGAGGCTTGAATCCAGTGCGCACTTTGGGTAAGATGATGCCGGCAGTATTAATGGCTCTGTTTACAAAGAGTTCTGCTGCTACGTTGCCGGTGACGATGCAGACTGCAGAAGATAGACTGGGAGTTTCCAATCAGGTTTCCCGCTTCGTATTGCCTATTTGTACTACCATCAACATGAATGGTTGCGCTGCGTTTATCCTCGTAACCTCCTTATTCCTGATGCAGAATGGAGGAATGCCTTTACCTTGGACTACGATGATTCTCTGGCTCTTCATTTCAGTTATCTCAGCAGTGGGTAATGCAGGAGTACCGATGGGATGTTATTTTCTTACCCTATCTCTGATGTCCGGCATCAATGCTCCTATCGGCATCATGGGCATCATCCTGCCAATCTATACCATCATCGACATGATTGAAACGGCAGAAAACGTATGGTCAGACTCCTGTGTCTGTGCCATGGTGGATAGGGATTTGAAAGAAGAGTCCAATTGAAAAAGTATTCTCATTAAAAGTTTAACATACATTCATTCTTCAAGCAACAGACGGGAACAACTGAGGAGGGAAGTATCTATCGAGAACAAGAACAAGAACGAGAAGAAGGAGGAGAAGAAAGACGATGTTAAGCACATTGAGGTAAAGTAATCACTCATCACGTGCTAAGCAGCTTTCTGGATGACATTTCATTGCACCCTAGAAAATAATTAAAACGGAGGGCTAGTCCTGGTAATGGGCTAGCCCTTTTTTTGTGCCGGTTCTCATATATATACATATATATATGTGCCGGTTCCTTTATATCAATATCAAAAAACACCTATTCCAATACGAATACCTTCGTTTCATGATTACTGCAAGAAATCATCGTTGCTTACCTTTACACCAAGTGGTCCATAGTCGCCAAGAGCTTTGTGAGCAAGCTGCTTGTCGGGATCGGTCACATGGTCGATAGGTTCGCCAGTCTTATCCTTGTAAGCAGTAGGTGTCATGGTTGCGATGGAGTGTATCCATTTCCTGTCTGGAAGAATGTTCCTGTACATGACAGCCACAATCTCTCCGATAGGATTGCCGTCTATGTTCTTTTTCTCACTGTCCCAAATGAAGAGATTGACATACTCTCCGTTGGCATTCATTTCGTTCACCTTGCTCTGTATGGCTGATAGCTTAGGATTCTTTTTCAGGCAAACCACAAATGTTGCTTTCTTGCCATCGGCATAGCGAGCCTTCGCATCATATACAGACATATATGAGCGTGTGTCGCTTGCTGAGCCAATGCAGATAGACCAATAACGTGTCACAGCTTTTCTGTATTCCTCAGGCTTTGTTGGCACTGTGGCCGGTATGAAGGAGAATGTGAGCACAGAGTCCTCGCGCAAGTGCGTTCTTCCATAAAGGTATGCCGTGGAGTTGTTTGGATAGTACATGCTAACTGGAGCAAGGAAGAATGGCATCTCCCTGTTTTCGTCGGATTTCTGTGTAAACACCTTCGATGTTATCTTATAGACATTTGATACAACGTGTTCTGGCACGTAGGTCTCATGCAAGTTCATGTCGAGTGCAGTGATGGCTGGCAGTTCTACTCCTGCGTATTCATCTTTTTGGCTTCCATCGGCAGTAGTGCCCAGGTAATGTCTGAGAACTACAGCTACTTTGTTCACACCTTCTTTAACTTTCACCACATTCTCTCCAAGTTTGTCTATTACGCTTTGTGACGTTCCGTTTGGCACCACATAGAGGGTGAAATAGTTCTTTCCAGAAGTGGTTGCGACGAAAGGATTCGTGCTTCCGTTATCTGCCGAGATGTCCTGGTCATCGATGCCTGCAAAAACGTCTCCTGTCTTATCATTGTATAGTGATATGCTGAAATATCTGCAATGAGGATATTCTCCTTTCAGGCATAGAATCTTGTCACTGTTTTTGTCTATCTCATAGGTGTATTCCCAATAATTGGAGTATAAGTCCGGGTATGCTCCGAGAACTTCACCATCGCCTTTCAGGGTTGCGCCCCATTGCTCCTTTGGTGACACGGTAGGGATTTTTATATCGGTGTTGCTGTCGTCATCGGAACATGCGATGAATGTCATTGCCGTGATAAAACTTAGCAATGAGGTCATGATAATTTGCTTGATTTTCATACTTCCTGTTTTTTTAAATTAATATACTTTTTGTTCTCACTCTGTTTTACTTGATTTCCACTCTGAACGGTCCAGATACCGAGTTGTAGAGTAAGTCACCATTGTCAAAGAACTGTATGATGGCATATGCTCCATTGGCCCGATTGTCTTTGCCTAGGATTGTGCGGTGGCGTGTGGTGCCGGTGCGCCAGTCGAGTCCGGTTACTTCCCATCCTGTGGCATCGTTCCACCCACTTACGAATACCATTTCAGACGATGTGCTTACAGCAGGAATCATGCTTGGTGAACTGACGTCAGCACGTGTCCACTTAGTCTCCCACTTGTTCTCCTTTGTGTTCCAACTCACGCATTCAACACCTCTAGGAGTCTCTATGGTAGGACCGATTGCTAGTACGCCTATAATCTTGTCGTTTATCTTTTCCGTTGTCTGGCTGATGTTGTTCACCACAAAAGCGTCGTATCCTGCGGTTACTACGGATTGCTCCGACTGTACCCATTCGGTAGAGGCTGGTAATCCACACGTTATGTCGAACGTTCCTGCCAAACGCTTGTTGCCGGAATCTACAGGCTTGGCATCGGCAGGTATGGCGTCACGCCAGAAAGCTACGAGTTTCATTCTCTTTGCTCCGTCTGTTATCACCACGAGTTTGTCCTCGTCGTTGCCAAATCCCATTAGTGTAGGGGTTGCTCCTGTGCCATATCCGAGCTTGATACATGGTGCCATTGGACCTCCGTCATACTCGGCTTTCCATGCTCCATCGCTTTCGCTGTCAGAGAACTTTCCATTCTTGCATATCAGCTTTTGCATGAGTCCCTTGCCGTTGGCCTCCTTGGCGTTGCTTGCCACATATACCCCGCCGTTCTCATCCACTGCTATTGAGTTCGTCAATATCTGGGTGCTTGCCAGTGGGTAGGTATCTTCTACCGTGGTTAACTCACGGTTGAGTACAACAAGAGCATTCTGTGCCGCCACGAGCAAATGTCCATCGTATGTCATGGTAGCTCCCACCAGCGTGTAAGAGTTGTTGATATACGGTGTGAGCTTAATCTGACTGTCTAGCTCTATGCCTTCCTTTGGATTATTTGGGTTCTTCAGCTTGTATCTTGCCATGATGTGTCCAGCATTGGTGTATACATAGTTGTCCTTGTCGCACAACACATAGTTTCCATTGGCTATAGACATCTGTGGGGCAGCACCTAGCATTCCGGTTACGGCTGTAGCAAGTTCTGAGTAAGATGAGTAGCTGGATGTCAAGATGTTGAGTTGCTCTTGAGTTTTCATTGTTATTCCAGGCAAACCAGCTTCTGCGAGTCTTTCAAAGTTGCCGTTGGATACGTCTATGATAGACACTCTGTCGCTGCTCATTCCCCACATGTATTTTGGGGAAGTGGATGCGAGCGTCATGAGGTTCACAGGACCGCTGCTTGTTGTCTTGCATTTCGTCAGGTCGGCATAGAACGTGCCGTCCTTTACTTTTGCTGTGAAAGCATCGGTCTGAGCCGAATTGAAATGGGTGATGCTGTATTCCTCTTGTGCCAACCAAGGGTTTGCCTTTGGCTTGGATAGTTCTGCCAGAGGAATGTTAGGATTTCCGTTTTCCCCATTGTTGTCATCGTCTGAACAAGCAGTAAACATCGCCGCTCCTATTGCGAGGATGAATAATGATAGATACGATTTTTTCATAATTATTTATTGTTTTAAAAATGAATACTCGTTTTGTAACAACAATTCCGAACCTACCAAAAGAAGGAAGAACAACAGTATATAAATATAAAACTGTTCTTGCTTGACGAAATCAGCGAAACTGAATTTCTTTTTCCAATGATTCCCAAGATAGAGACGGTAGTCGCGTATCATCACAAGGATGAACACTATGATAATCACAGTCACGATCACTACAACAATCATGATGAGATTTTCATCTGAAATTGAAATGGTTGGTTCTGCTCTTGTCATTTTCATTATCTGTTATGTTATTGATTCGATTGCAAAAATAGCTTTTTTATTTTGAAAGTGATAGTAGCTTTCCTATGGTAGTTGTAGCTTTTCCACAAAAAAAGTAGTAGCTTTCCTAGGGAAACTACTACTTTTTAAATAGTATTTAATGTAAAATTACAAAAATACACATTTAGATGGAGGCAAACTGTTTGCGCCATTGGCTAGGTGACATGCCCGTTTTCTGTTTGAATATACGATAAATCCATGTGTGGGATGAGAAACCACACTCTGTGGAAATAGCGTCAATGCTATATTCGGGGTTGGCTTTCATCATGCGAACTGCCTCATTAAAGCGAATGTCGCTAAGCCAGGTTCTAAAATTGGTGTATTCTGACTGGTTGAAGTATTCTGTCAGTTCGTTTTTCTTGTATCCCAACTTGGTAGCTAGCGAATAGATGCTAACTTCATAGTCCTTATAACATCCCTCTTCACACCATTTCTTGAGGGCTAATTCTATTTCCATCTTTCTATTTGCTGTCAAGATATTTGTGCTATGAGTGTTCTTATCGTCATTTATGTCTTCTGCTTCCGTGACTTTTGCCTCTGCATCATTTTCATCAGAAATGACTCCTTTGGGTGTGATGTAATAGCCCATAGCAATGAAAGTGTGGACGAAAAAGATGACAGAGAGTAACATCAAGGGACCTATTATATATAATAAGGTATTGAAGAGGATTGCTACAGGCAGGAGTCCAGCAGTGAGGTATAGCAAAATGACGCTGGCTTGCGAATAGCGCACGTATGGAATCAAGTCACTTCCGAAATTTTCCATGAGCTTCTGCCTTTGGGTATTTGTTTCTTTGCGAATGATAAAAATAAAATATGCCATGCTAGCCACAAAAAGACCGAGCATCACATAGAGCATATTGCCAATGTGTAAACTATGACTTTTGAACATGCCAATGACGAAAACCAGGGCAATGAGTATGTATGCCATCATACTACGTAAACAATAACGGCGCACTTTGCTGCCTGTGCTCTCTATGTTGATGATGGAGAGAGTGATGGCAAATGCCACTGGGGTATAGAACAGTATGTTGAATGCTGCGCCCACATCGGTACCTTGTGCACGGAGTCCATGAACCATCTGTAAGAGGTAGTGGACGGAGAAGAATAGCATGGATGCAACGAGAAGCCATCTTGATATTTCGTAGCGCCACACCTTCCATCTCACCTGCAAACTTGCCATGGCTAATTGCAATGCCAGCATGGCTGTAATGACGCAACATACAAGTTGCAATATGAATAACGATGTCATAATATTGTTATAACCTTAATTCCACAACACTATTATAAATCAAACCTTTTAAGCCCCAGAACAACAAAAAGTTGCTCAGGATTTTGCCATGTGAGAATTTTCACTTATCTTAGTGTTGCGAAAAGAAAACAAGCAAAACTCTGACATAACATGGCAAAGATACAAATTAAATCTGAGAAACTCACTCCTTTTGGAGGATTTTTTCGGGTCATGGAGCAATTTGACTCCACATTGTCTTCTGTAATCGACTCAACCCTCGGTCTAAGGTGTAGATTGTTCGGTTGTTTTTTTATTTTTTTAATCCTATTTTTCCTATGCATTCAGCTAAAATTCATACCTTTGCATTATCTTTTCAAAAAACAACAAAATGTAATCAATATGAAACAGAAAGATGTTATAACGGGATGGCTTGTCGCATTCATTATCAGCTGTATGATGCTGACGGGATGCACCGAAAAATCCAGGAAGCTAGAGAAGAAAAACGTGAAAGTTGAGACTATCTCCGTGGGGAATACAAACCTGGGGGGAACGAAAGACTATGTGGGAACCATCGAGGAAAAGATGGGATCTACACTCAGCTTCGAGATAGCCGGAAACATCACTTCCATACGGGTGGAAGAAGGAGATAGAGTGAGCAAGGGACAGCTGCTCGCCACCATCAACCCTACCACCGTGAAGGAGGCTCACCGGGCAACACTCACCACCCTGAAACAGGCGCAGGATGCCTACAGAAGATTCCGGCCCCTGCACCAGTCGGGAACCATCTCGGATATGAAATGGGTGGAGATAGAAAGCAAACTGGAACAGGCAAAGGCGGCTGAAAGCATCGCCCGCCAGCAACTCTCCCACTCTACCCTCACAGCTCCTTTTGCAGGCGTCATCGCTGCCAAGAACGTGGACTTGGGAACCTACGTGCTCCCCGGACAGCCTGTGCTGAAACTCGCCAATGTGGCACAAGTCAACGCCAAGATATCCGTACCCGAAGCTGAAATATCTCATCTGCACGTGGGCGACAAGGTGAAACTGACGGTAGCCGCTCTTTCGGGTGCCATTTTCCGGGGAACGATTTCAGAAAAAGGCATCGATGCCAACCCCATCTCGCATACCTACGATGTCAAGGTGGGCATCACCAATCCGCAGGGCCGTCTGCTCCCAGGCATGGTATGCAACGCCCAGGTGCAGGGTAGCGCTGCTACCCCATCCCACATCACCGTTCCGCCACAAAGCATTGAACTGGATGTAGATAACTCCCGATTCGTATGGACCGTGGTAAACGGAAAGGCACATCAGCAACCCGTAACTACCGGCGATTTCGAAGGCGACGGCATCGTCATCCTTTCGGGACTGAAGGCTGGCGACCAGGTTATCATCAATGGCCAGCAGAAAGTTTCTGAAGGAATGAATGTAGATACAGCAAAAAGCGATAACCGATAAAAAAGTGGAGGGAAAAGATATGAATCAAGAGACAAGGCTAGAGACAAACAAACCGGGGGATTCCAAAAAGCCGGAGAGAGACTCCGCCCTTCGCGACCACATCAAGGCACGCATCACCAGGAAGCCCAACCGCATCATCAAGCGCTCGTTCATCGAGTCGGCGATGTGCAACCACAACATCGTGCTGCTTCTGATGGGCATGCTCGTATTTCTTGGCATACTCGGCATCTGCATCATGCCCAAGCAGGAGATGCCGCAATTCACCATCAGGCAGGGTGCCTGCGTAGCCGTATATCCGGGCGCTACATCCGGAGAGGTGGAAGAACGGGTGGCTAAACCGCTGGAGAACTTCATCTTCGGATACAAGGAGGTGAACAAGAAAAAGACCTATACCCAGAGTAAGGACGGCATGCTGATCGTGTTTCTGGAGCTCAACGACGACGTGGAGGACCGGGATGCCTTCTGGAGCAAGTTCAAGCATGGCCTGCAGGCCTTCAAGAGCTCCCTTCCTACGGGTGTCCTTGCCCTGCAGGCTGTGGATGACATCGCCGATACCTCTGCCCTGCTCATCACGATGGAAAGCAAGCAGAAAACCTATAGGGAACTGAATACATACATAGACCAGCTGAAGGACAGACTGCGCCGCATTGATGCCATCTCGAACCTGCGAACCTACGGACTGGAAAACGAACAGATAAGCATCTGCCTGGACCAGAACAAACTGGCCAAATACGGCATCGGCCCCTATAAGATTCTGAACGACCTTGCCCTGCAGGGCTTCACCACCGTGAGCGGAAACCTGGAGATGGGCAACCTCAACCTGCCCATCCACATCACCGACTCATACAACAACGAGCGGGATGTGGCAGAACAAATCGTATATTCCGACCCCAAGGGCAACATCGTGCGCCTGAAGGACATCGCACAGATTAAAAGAGAATATCCGAAACTGAATAAATACATCAAGAGCAACGGCAACAAATGCGTGCTCCTATCCATTGAAATGCGACCGGGAAACGACATCGTGAAGATGGGAAGAGACGTACACAAGATGATGGATGATTTTGAACAGTCCCTGCCAGGCGATGTACACATCAATACCATTACCGACCAGAGCAAGGTGGTAAGCGAATCGGTGCTAAACTTCCTGCGCGAGCTGCTCATATCGGTCATCTCCGTCATCATCGTGGTCATCCTGCTCATGCCGCGCCGCGTGGCAGAGGTATCAGCCCTCAGCATCCCTATCACCATCTTCTCGTCGTTGGGCATATTCTATCTTTTCGGCATGGAGCTGAACACCGTTACACTGGCTGCCCTCATCGTAACACTGGGTATGGTGGTGGATGATTCCGTGGTTATCATTGACAACTACATGGAGAAGCTGGGCCATGGCATGTCGCGCTGGCATGCAGCCATCGCCGCTCCTAGAGAGTTCTTCATGTCGGTGCTTTCTGCCACGCTCAGCATCTCGCTCACCTTCTTCCCATTCCTCTTTACCATGCATGGCGACATGGGCGATTTCGTAAAATCATTTCCCTGGGCCATGTTCATCATCCTGAGCATCTCGCTCATGGTTTCGCTGCTGCTCACACCTTATTTACAGTATATGGTGATTCACCAGGGCATCAGCAGCCAGCACAAGCCCAACGCCCGCAAAAAGCCGCTCGACTATCTGCAGATGGGGTACACCTGGTTGCTGAAACGCTGTTTCGCCTTTCCACGCACCACCCTCGCTGTGGGCATCATGCTGGTGAGCACCGGAGCCATCATCTTCGTACATCTTCCGCAGAGAATGATGCCTATCGCCGAGAGAAACCAGTTTGCCGTAGAGTTCTATCTGCCTAGCGGAACCACCGCTGCAAGAACCGCACAGGTGGCAGATTCTATGGCCCACATTCTGCAGCGCGACCCGCAGGTAACAGCCGTAACCACGTTTGTTGGTCAGGGTTCACCCCGTTTCCACACCACCTATGCGCCACAGATTGGCGGTGAGAACTTTGCACAGTTTATCGTGAATACGGTAGATAACGATGCCACAGAAGAGGTACTCGACCGATATGCCGACCGATACTCCAACTATTTTCCCGACTGCTACATCCGCTTCAAGCAGATGGATTACAACAACGCCACCTACCCTATCGAAGTAAGAGTGAGCGGCGACAGCATGGGCGACCTGAAGGCTGCCGCCAGGAAGATAGAAGCCTGCATGCACAAGATAGAAGGCATCAACCTGATTCGTACCAACTACGAAGAGCCCCAGCCTGGCATCAGGGTAACTCCAGATGCCACCGAGGCCAACCGGCTGGGTGTGAACAAGACCATACTCTCTGCCGACCTTGCCATTCATTTTGGCGATGGCATCCCGATGGCCACCCTTTGGGAAGGCGACTATCCGGTGAAGATGGTTCTGAAATCGGAAAACGACAGCGACCTTGCCAATGAATACATCCCCGTGATGGGAGGAACATCGAGCGTTCCACTCCGCCAGCTGGCTAAGATTTCGCCCGACTGGCACGACGGCAGCATCATACGCAGAAACGGCGTGCGTACCATCTCTATCATAGGTGAACCTTTAAGGGGATTCAATGCCAACCGATTGGCCAACGAACTGAAGCAGGAAGTATCCAAACTCCCGCTAGATTCCAGTCTTGATTGGGAGATTGGCGGTATGGCAGAAAAGGATGCCGAAACCCTTCCTCAGGTTACATCGGGCGTGATGATAGCAGCCTTGATTATCTTCTTCATCCTGCTCTTCCATTTCAAGCGCATCAGTCTGGCACTGGTGAATCTCTCGTCCATGTCGCTCTGCATCTTCGGTGCAGCGATAGGCCTTCTGGTTACGGGTTTCGACGTGAGTCTTACCTGCATATTGGGCATTGTGAGCCTGATGGGTATCCTGGTAAGAAACGGCATCATCATGCTCGACTATGCCGAGGAACTGCGCCGCGACAAGGGGTTATCGGTAAAGGAAGCCGCCTTCCAGGCTGGCGAGCGTCGCATGCGCCCTATCTTCCTTACATCGGCAGCCGCCTCGGTAGGCGTACTGCCTATGATGGTAGAGAACAATACGCTGTGGTCGCCAATGGGAGCCGTTATCTTCTTCGGTACGCTTATCTCGATGGTACTCATCGCCACCATCCTGCCTGTGCTCTATTGGCTCGTGTTCGACAAGCACGGCAAGTATAGTTTGAGGAAGCAGTAACCACCCCTGTGTATTAAACACTTCGTTCTCATCGGTTGTGATGCCAATAGGCATCGGTGCACCCGTTTTCGGGTTCACAAATTGCAAAAATATCACCATGATTGTAGGATAAGGACAGAAAAACTTTGTGCTTTCAAGATTTATTCGTACTTTTGCAGTCAAAAACAGAAAGGGAGGGATGAATGCTGATGCAGAAATCCCTCTTTAAGTATAACAAAAAAGGAGAAAGCCTATGTTCCATATCGCTCAATACTTCCCTATCACAGACCCTACGTTGATATTCTTCGTAGTGCTCCTCATCATCCTCTTTGCCCCTATCATCATGGGCAAGCTCCGTATCCCGCACATCATCGGAATGGTGCTGGCAGGTGTGTTCATAGGCAAATACGGACTGAATATCCTGGAGCGCGACTCTTCGTTTGAGCTCTTCGGAAAGGTGGGACTCTATTACATCATGTTCCTCGCTGCACTGGAGATGGATATGGAAGGCATGAAAAAGAACAAGTCGCGACTACTTATCTATGGCCTGCTCACCTGTTTTATACCGTTCTTCCTCACCTATGGCATGAGTATCTGGCTGCTCCACTACTCTGCCAAGGCTTCCTTCCTGCTGAGCTGCATCATGGCATCCAATACGCTGATTGCCTATCCTATCGTTTCGAGATACGGACTGCAACAGAAACCGAGCGTTACGCTGAGTGTGGGGTCGAGCATGATTTCGCTGCTCATAGCCCTGATTATGCTTGCCGGACTGGTAGCATCGTTCAGCAAGCATGACGGCGTACTGTTCTGGGTATTCTTCACCCTCAAGTTTGCCGCCTATTGTGGCGTGATGATCATGCTGATTCCCCGACTTACAAGATGGTTTTTGCGAAGATACAGCGATGCGGTGATGCAGTTTATCTTCGTACTTTCAATGCTCTTTATGAGTGCGGCACTTTCGCAGATAGTGGGCATCGAGGGCGTATTCGGAGCTTTCTTCGCCGGTCTGATATTAAACAGATATATTCCGCATGTTTCGCCACTGATGAACCGCCTCGAGTTTATCGGCAATGCCCTCTTCATTCCTTATTTCCTGATAGGTGTGGGCATGCTGATCAATATCAATCTGCTGTTTCAGGGCAGTCATATTCTATGGGTCGTGTTCTGCATCGCCTTCTTCGGAACCCTGGGCAAAGCCATCGCAGCCTATATCGCCTGTCTGGGTTTCAGGTTGCCACTTTCTTCGGGTCACATGATGTTCGGACTCACTTCGGCTCATGCTGCCGGAAGTATCGCCATGGTGATGGTGGGTATGCATCTGCTCGTAGCACCGGGCACTTACCTCGTCAACGATGATATGCTCAATGGTGTGGTTATGATGATTCTGATTACCTGCATCATCTCATCCATCCTTACCGACCGGTCTTCGCAGAAGATTATCCTGAGAGACAAGGAACTGCCTGATGCAGAAGACGACAAGAAGGTGAGCGATGAGAAGATTCTGATTCCGGTGAAATATCCTGAATATGCCGACAACCTGATGAGTCTGGCGTTTCTGGTGAGAAACCAGAAACTGAACAGGGGACTCATCTGCTTGAATGTGGTATATGAAGACAAGGACATGCGATACAACCAGGAACAGGGAAGACGGATTCTGGAACATTGCAGTCAGCTGGCTGCTGCCACCGATGTGATGACGCAGACCCAGGTTCGTATTGCCGCCAACATCGCCAACGGCATCAAGCATGCCTTCAACGAGTTCCAATGTTCTGAAATTATCATCGGAATGCACATGCATCCTGAGGTTTCGCCAAAGTTCTGGGGAGAATTCCACCAGAGTCTTTTCAACGGATTGAGCCGACAGATCATCATGGCACGCATCAGACAGCCGTTGAATACATTGAGAAGAATACAGGTAGCCGTACCTTCGAGAGCAGAGTTTGAGCCGGGTTTCTACCGCTGGCTGGAACGACTGGCCCGACTTGCCGGCAACCTAGACTGCCGCATCCAGTTTCATGGCAGAGAAGAGAGTCTGGCGCTCATCAATGAATATATCAAGAACCGGCATCCGGAAGTGCGTGCTGATTATACCCAGATGATTCACTGGAACGAGTTGCCGCAGTTGGCTTCGCAGATATCTCCAGACCACCTGTTCGTGGTAGTAACCGCCCGTAAGGGAACCGTATCTTACAAGACAGCACTGGAGCGTCTGCCGGAGGAAATAACGAAATACTTCTCAGGTACCAACCTGATGATTATCTTCCCCGACCAGCATGGTGATTCCTACGGCGACCAGCTTACCTTCGCTGAGCCTCAGCATCAGGAAGAGATCAGTGCTTACGAATCATTCCTGCAATGGTTTAAAAAGAAGTTCAGAAAATAACAAATTTGTTTTTATCAAAAAGAGTTTTATTACATAAAATAAGGCTCTTTTTTTCTTTTTATCTCTTAAAATTAGGCATTTCCAAATATTTTGCTTAATTTTGCCTGCAAAATAATTTTGAGTAAGAAAATGATAGATATA
>ERZ1023963.1-NODE-1-length-179225-cov-24.719356_pt1 | contig 179225 bp, 307 predicted proteins | sample MGYA00380427_ERZ1023963 | MGnify/ENA primary metagenome ERZ1023963 (study PRJEB33179, sample SAMN07449061) | human gut metagenome | biome: Human-gut; feature: Human associated habitat; material: Faeces | host: Homo sapiens | place: India:Kasaragod | collected... | reverse complement strand
AAAAACCTTATAAAAATAAACTTTTTAAATGAAGCAGATATTAAAAATTACCTACTGACTATTTAAAATTACCTACTGACTATGGATTTTTACCCATCAGCCGGTCTTTTAATGGGTAAAATTTAATACCAGGTATGATAAATTACCTAAAAAACCTTATAAAAATAAACTTTTTAAATGAAGCAGATATTAAAAATTACCTACCAACTATTTAAAATTACCTACCAGATATTAAAAATTACCCATTAACCGCGCTTAACGAAATTTAACGCTTTTTCTTATACTCTGTACTAAACTTCGTTAATTTCTTTTTCTGCATTTTACCATCATAATAACTACAATAATCAATTAATCCACTGTTATACAACAATTCTAGGGCATTATTTACAATACCATAACCATTACTATTATTTTTTACTTTAATACCAATATGTTCCCCTATTTCTTGTAGAGTAAATTCATACTGTCTAAACTCACTACTAGCCATTTTAAAACGTTGACCAAGATAAACATATATTTTAATAACGTGATCTCGACAATTATTATTTAAATATTTAAGAGTATCTAACGGCAACATTAAGAATATATCTTCTTTTTCTGGTAATACATAATTACCTTCATCATCTTCAATAATATAACCCATCTATTTCAAATAATCAATATGAGTGCGTAAGGTTTTAGGACTTTTAATACCTAATTTCTCACACATTACTGATTGAGTAGGTAATGAATCTTTTTTCACTATTGTCATTCTATAACATTCACGCCCTACTGCGACAGACAATTCTTGAAGATAAGCATATAATTCACCATTGATCTTCTTATCATTCAAGAAGGTAAGACAATCCATTTTAGGATTAGCCGGAAATCGTTTATCATAATTTTCTTCCAATGAAATTCACTTCCTTTCATTAGATTATGCGTTTTCAAGAGGTAAAATTATCAAGTTTTACCCAATCGCCACTCCATTGACCGACACCCGGACATTTATATCTTTAATTGATTTTTAATAAAAATTTTTATATAATATATATATAAACAATAAGAAATGAATTAACAACAGTTCAACTACAACTAATCAGGAGGTAATAAATATGAGTACTGCCGGCTTTTATCGTTTCGACGTCCATTTCTTCGATGGCGCTGAACAGAATGCTCACGGTTTCGTATATGCCGAGAATTATGCTAATGCGGTTGAGAAAGTTTGTGATATGGTTGATGATGAAGACATCGCAGATATCAAAATTGAAGGTATGGAGCCCGGTGAAGTCCTCCTGATGCCCGACTGGATTGCTGATAAGATTACTAAGTATGACTATTTCAGCAGCGATTACGCGCGCGAGGACAAAAATGTTCAATTTAAGAATGTTAATTCTTTGCCGACCGCCGAAGAACTTTCTAAATGTATTCATGCCTATGATACTAAGCCTACTCCGCCGTTTAAGAATGACGAAGTTATGAAGGAGATTGAGAAGCATCTGACCAACGGCAATTATGGCCCCTCTGACAAGCTCCCCCTGTCTCAGCAGTCTATTGAATATATCAACGAGTGCATTAAGAACGGCCTCCCCATTGAGATGCCCAGCCACGGAGATGAAACCTAATGTGGCAAAGAACTTGTAAAGAGTGCGCCTATTTCGATGATATGCGCTGTAAGATTAACGGACAACCGGCTATCTCTCACAACATTGCTTGTGCCTCATTCGGTAGTAAACGCTACGAGTGCGATATTTGCCACCGTCAAATTCACCATACTGAGGTAATCTATGATAGTAAAAGTAATAAGATTGTTTGTTCAGATTGCTGTAATCGTCTGTCTACGTGTGATAATTGCCATAATGGGAATATCTGCCTTTTTGAAACAGACCCATCGCCACTTCCGAAACAAATACAAAAACAAATCCGTCAGGGAAATATGATAGGACAGACGATTATAAAAAACCCCGAAAGGGTTCGACAGATTTGCGAAGTCAAATGTCCTTGTTGGGATGCTGAAACAGAAAGTTGTAATAAACAACTTCGATACTGCGCTAACATTCAGGAGGTTATATGATATTTACAGTAATGCATAACGGCTCTCCTTACTTCACCGTTGAGGCCAGTGAAATCATTGGTGTCGCCAAAGTCTATAATGGCGAGGTAAATTTCAGCACAGTAATGCTTCTCAAAAATGGCGGTTCTTATAAATTTCCGTTTCCCACAAAAGATGAACAACTCAACAAGATTCGCCAGAATTGGCTTCTTGCTCGAACTAAAACAAATTTTCCTGCGCCTGATGTAATCATTAATGTGTGAGGCCATTGGGCAAAATTCTTAAATTTAACAAAACTGACCAGGAGGAGCGTATGAAACGTAAGGGCTACGACATCTACATCGGCAAACGTGGTGCGATTTATTACCTCGAAACTATCGAGGAAAATAATCCACTCGTCGCAGATACTTATGCCTATGATAAGGCACTCGACAAGTTTGGCGATATTCCAGAAGTAGTATGGAAAGCAATCCCGGCAGTAATTTGGATACCGGAGGATGGAAGAGAATGACATTATTTAGAATTAACCTTGAAGACTGTGGCTGTTTTTGTATTGACCTCGACACCATCAGTTCATTCTATATCGGCATCGGCAATAAACTAAAAATTCTCCCTATCGGAGGTTCTGAGTATATTGCCCCTATCACGATTTGCCCGCAGGATGCTAAGCGTCTCGTCGAGGCTTGGGAAAATAGACAGGAGCGTATTAATTGTGGAAGTCTATAACCTTTATTCATATATTGACGTGGTCGATGACCCTGATACATTTGTATATCTATGGTCGGCTCACTACGATGACGCCGAAGCAGCCGAATCAGATGCTTGGAATGAAACGTGCTTGCGCTATCAAGACAATGAGCAGGAGTATAAACTCCCTACCATTGATGAAATGATTGCCTACTTACAAGACTATGCGCGCAAAGAAGGCAAATCAGCAGAAATAACCTCAGAAATGTATCAGCACGCTGTTGACTTAGCCATTGAAGCGCGTGATGATTATATTGATTATTACGTAGTACCCGCTCGACTTGACGACCGCGATTACGAAGACCTCGTAGTAATAGATGCTGATGAATATGAGTAATTAAATTCGTCAAGATTTTCACCACCTTATATTTCTATTATCATTATACCAAATAATTTTGGAAAAATCAATACAAGGAGAATTGAAAATGGCTGTTAAAATCCGCAAAGCATTCGTTGTCGAGCCCGATTCCCTCTATGCTGACCAGCGCTATATTTTCCACGGCATCGACCGCGCAGAGGCCGAAGAGATTTGCCTCGCATTTGTTGAGGAACTCTTGGATGATGATATTCAGATGTGTCAGCGCGCTGAACATTATCCTGAGATTACATACTGCCCCGATTGGTGGAAGAGCGTCGAGCCTGACCTCCGTCTCTGTCAGTACGATTCATTCGTATACGAAACCTCAATTTACGATTTTGGACACTAATATATAAGAGTATTTGGCGATGCCAAATACTCTTATTTGATTTTTTTATAAATTTATAATATAATATATATATAAGATGAAGAAAGGAAATGATACTTATGAATTACGATTATGCCTGTATAATGAATACTGAGAACGGCTCCGTTATTAAGCTTACGATGAATGATTTGCGGCTTGCTTATCGTGAGTATCGTTTCCTTACCAAGCGCGAATATATTCTTGAAAACTATCCTGAGTCTGAGGCTTGCGTAGATGAAATTGCTAAGCGAGCTATCGAACTGGAAGACAGTTATCATTATCGGGAAGACGACGCAATCGAACAGGCGTTCGATGAGATTATGTGAGGAGGATGCGCTATGAAGTGGCATTTGATTTCTGAGAAGCGGCCTGAACTTGGCACTGATGTTCTCGTATGTTTCGAGCCGGGCAATCCTTTCGCCTGTGATGTATGTAGTCTCGAAGATGAAGGCGAAGGCCACTATGTTTGGTGGCGCCTTGAAAAAAGTTATCCTGTTGATGATACTGATTATTGGGCTGAGATTCCGATGCCTCAGCCGAGAATTCCCGCTTATAAGGAGGAGGATTAACTATGATTGAAGGTCTCTACCCGCCGTTTCAGCATTGGGGCGCGTCCGGTACGACGTGGATTATTTCCGATACGCATTTTAACGATCCAGACCTCATTCATGTATATGCTGACCGCCCCTCCGCAGAAGAGCAGGTAAAGCGTATTAACGCTAAGTGCGGTCGCGCTGATACGCTGATTATCCTTGGTGATGTTGGCGATATTTCCTATGTGCGTCAGTTGCGCGCTAAGTATAAGATTCTCGTGATGGGCAACCACGATTCTGGTGCCTCCAATTATCAGCGTCAGATTTACAAGCAGAAGTTTTATAAGGGCCTGTTCCAGAAGCACGAGGCACTGGACGAAATGAAGCGTCTCTATCCTGATTGCGCCTATTCTATCAGCGATAGTTATGATTTTCTCGACAATGTTCCTTGCTGGGAAGTCAGCGCCGATAATCGCCTCTTTGACGAGGTATATACGGGCCCGATTATGATTTCTGAGAAGCTGATGCTCTCTCACGAGCCTATCAATATGATTCCTTGGGCATTTAATTTGCACGGCCACGTTCACGACCGTCGCGCCAAGAACAATGGCAACCATTTCAATGTGTGCGCTGATGTGATTGGCTATGAGCCTATCAACTTCAATAAATTTATGAAGGAAGGCCATCTCGCGAACATCGTATCCATTCACCGTGATACGATTGACAACGCAACGGCCCGCGCGAAGAAGCGTGGCTACCGACTGGGGAGGAAGCCGCAATGAATAAAATACTGTTTGCTCTCGTTCTCACAGGTATCGGCTTTTTCTTTTTTAATACGTTTCTCCACGAAAAGAGTGAGAGTAAATTATTCGATATTATGATAGCATTTATGTGTATTCTTGTCGCAGTTGCTCTCATTACTATGTGGATTGTCCTCATTGTTCAATTGATTGGAGGAACGCTATGATATTCCGCCTTATTCTCCTTATGGTTCTTGGAGCCTCTATTTGTGTAGGAATCGAGACAATATGGCGTGCATTTAAAAATGGAGAATGGCTCTTTGGAATAGTAATAATTTTTGAAGTTATAGGATTTATTCTTATGACTATATTCTTTATCAAGGAACAGGTGCTATAATGTTTTTCAATATTTTGAACCAACTCCTTTTATTTGGTTTTGGTATTATCCTCCTTGCCATCGGCTTGGAGAGCATTGAAGACCCTTACCTTAATCATAAATGGAGCATTATTCTCCCACTTACTGGCGCTCTTGCTTGCGCGGCCTGTATTATTTATAATCTGTTTCAGGGGTGATTACTATGTCTGTTTTTGGTATTATTACATTTGCCCTTTGTATGGTTATTATTTTTGCTTATATGTATAAATCTTATCATATAGTTAAGTATTATCGTGAACAGGGCAAATGGTTCATTTGGGCAGTTTTGAATATTCTGTCTATCACAATTATCGTGGAGGCCACTGAAATTATCGTGGAGGTTGCTCATCTATGCTAACTACTATTTTATTTATTATAGTATTCATTATCAGCGCTTATCTGTGCTATAAGTTTAAAAACCGTGATATTTCTATGGCTTTTCTCCTAATTGCGGTTTGCTGTGCGATTGGTCTTATTGTGTGTGGGGCTATGTGCGCCTGTACGCCATTTGATTCTGACCTCCGCACCCAAGACGCGATGGATAAGGAGCGTGCGCTCCTTGAACTACGTATCAATGATGAGTATTGGCGCAAAGATGCTCGTCTGACTTCGGAACTCGTCCACGATGTAGACGAATACAATGAATTGGTTATCTCGATGCGCAATACCTATAACAACGAATGGACTTCTTGGTTCGGTCGCTCTTGGATGGCTGACCTAACTACCGTAGAATTTCCAGAAGGAGGATGGAAATGATTCTCTTATTGCTGCCTCTCGTAGTATTTGTAATTTGTAGCATTCTATTTCATAAGATCCGAGATGTTGATACAAATGAATGTATTAGTGTCATCGGAGGAGTTGCTCTTTGTGCTTTCCTCATATTGGGCATCATCTGTTTCTTTATACGCTTTTGCGACTATGATAAATTCCAGATAGATGCGGAGCGCGCAAATATCGTTCGATACATTGAACGGTATGGTGATGACGCAGAGACTAATGAAGCTACTTACAATACTATTTATGATAAAGTTTACGATTTTAATTATCGAGTATATAAATGTCAGAGGGCTCGGTCAAATCCTCTCACCAGTTGGTTTAGAGCCGGATGGTGGATGGAGATTGAACCGATAGATTGGGCACCGTAAGGAGGTACAGTATGGATTCTTTGTTTGATTTGATGTTCGGCATTATGAATAACGATTATTCGAAGGCCGATAAGGTGGGTCATGATGTTATTGGCGATTATACCATTGACACTTGCGACACCGTGGACCAGGGCTATGAAACTGCTATGTGGAAGGGCGATGGCGATATTATCATCGTTCAGCAGTATCCTGATAGAGCGAGAGCCGAAGAGGGCCATCAAGAGTGGGTTGCTTTCGCTGAGATGAAGCCCAAGGCTGTGTATAGCGTTCAGATGGACCAGCACGTCAATTTCTAATAATTCAGTCAATAGAGGATTTTACCAAACGTAAAATCCTCTATTGATTTTTTTAAAAATTATTATATAATATATATATAAGGTAAAAGAGAAAGGAATTGATGTTTATGATGATTTTTCCCACCTTGCATATTGAGTTTGAAAAGTGGAAATTTAATAAGGAGTATGGAGTTTGGGTTTCCAACTTCGGCAACTTCAAGGACATTCATAAGCGTCCTATTCCTAAGAAAATCTTCCAGCAGAATGGTTATGTGAGCGTAAAGACCAAGCACGGCAATCGTATGGCGCATCGTTTGGTTATGTATACGTGGTGCCCCATTGAAGACCGAGAGGCGTTCACTGTTGACCATATTGACCACAACAAGCGCAATAACCGCGTTGACAATCTGGAATGGGTCAGTCAGGCTGAGAATATTATGCGCGCCAACGATGACATTGTAATGAATCCTGCTCCTATTATTAACAATGCGGGCGCCGAACCCACCGACCGGGATACTGGGAAAATTTTGGAAGAGTGCGATAATACTCTGGCCAAGTGGCTTGCCACTACCACTGACACTACCTGCCGTTCTTTCATTGTTCAAGAAGGTATCACTCTTGATACTGTTTTTACCAATAGTGATGGTTTCAAGGGTACGGCAATGGAGGCTATCGACTGGCTTCAAAAGCATAATTCTAAGGTCAGCACTACGGAAGAAAAGTTCTTTTTCAAACTGTGTAATAGTATTCGTATGGACAGTTTTATGTATTCTCGTAAATGGAATTTTTTGAGAGGAGTAAAAGCATGAGAGTAGCAATTTACGCAACTGAGCCTATTTATGGTGGGCTCCACGGTTATTTCAATTGTGGTATTTACCACGTTAATACTATAAGTGAGGCTGATGGAATCGGTCGGTGTATGTGTGATGAACTGATTGATAGTTATAGTACCCTGAGCGAACTCTATGAAGAGGGTGAGCGCGAGTATGATTATGCTATCTATGAGGTTCCTAATGCGTTCGACGATATCAGCGATGACCAGCTTGACGCCGATCTTTATGACTACGGTTTGAGCGGTTTTATCAAGAGATATTCTCTTTAATTGATTTTTTTAAAAATTTATAATATAATATATATATAAGATAAAGGAAGGGTGATTTCTCAATGAGAACTGTTTATGTGAGCTATTCCGTCCTTGATGTAGTTGAAGTTCCTGATGATTGGACTGACGAAGAGGTTGAGAAGTTGCTCGAAGACAATGCCCCTATTAACTACAATGATATGGAATGGGAGTATAAGGAGGACCGCTATGTTCAGGACTGTTGAAATTTGGGACGATGATGATGTCGTTGAGACCGATTTTGATACCTATAATCAGGCATTCGCTCTGTACGCGCATCGGTTCTCCTATGGCACTCTTCCCTTCGTTGATTTTCTCATTGTGGATATGAGTACCGGTGAAGTAGTGTTTCAGGGTTCCACTGTAAGCGTTCATTAAGGAGGAATATATGGCTCGTCGAGAATTTAACCGTCTTGCTGAATACTGTGAGAAGACTTATGGTTCTCCTTATAACCGTGATGAAGCCTGGTTCATCTGTCCTGAGTGCCAAGAGATAATCTACTTCGATGACTGGACTGAGGAAGAAACGCACGGCTGGGCATATTGCCCTATCTGTGAGACTAATCTGTATGAGGATGTAGAATAATGAAAGTGTTCTATGAATATACTTATCGAAATTTCATCAACGTCCCTGATATTTGGACCGAGGAAGAGATTTACGATTATTTGCGTGAAAACATTACTAACCCTTGCGATGACTTGGCTTGGTGGACTGAGGAGGAGAACAATGACTTTTAAGCTCTCTGATAATTTCGATACGCGCACTTATATCGACAAACTGATGAATCTGGATATGGCGTTGGAGCGTCTGGACGGTTTGTTTGATGCGATTAGTGTAGCGATGCACGAAAAGGAAATTGAGGAAGCTGAGTATGACATTCAGCGCATCTATGAGTTCCGCAATTACATCGACAAGATGATGGAGGGTAAGTAATGAACATTCCTACTACTGTTAATAAGGTCGAAGCCAATGCCTGTCTGATGAACATTCGGACTGAGATTGATGCTCTGGTCAATCACGGCGAACTGGATAGCGACGAGGGTCAGTATATGGCTCATTGTCTGAATATCATTGATACCTATATCAATCGGGGTGATGCGGAATGACTAAATATTTCCATATTACCATCACTACCGCGCTCAGGGACAAGGACGAGTTCTATGTCTATTTCAGAGGTAATACTGAGGACGAAATCTATTATACGCTTCACGACTTTATTGAAGATAACTTGGACGAGATTGCGACTAAGTATTTTGATAGCGATGAAATCGTTAAGCGTGGTATGACCGAAGACTATTACTTTCACGAGTCCGAAGCCGACTATGATGAAATCACCGAAACTGAATACCGCAAAGCAATGAATCAAATTTTTGGCAATCTCGATTAAGGAGGTAGTCAAATGAAGAAGATAGATTTAGACCGTTTTATGATTTGGGTCTGTCTGATATTACTCTTGGGTATGATGATTTGGGTAGTAGTTAAGACAGTCCATAAGATGGAACAAAGTTATGTAAACGGTCCAGCGAACAAAATGGAAGAGCTACAAGATGGAAGTTTTTTTCCCGTTGATAGTGAGCGATTTCTGAAAATAGACAGTGGTGAGATATGCGGGCATGCCGCCACGGTGTATGCCGATTCTATTACTGGCGTTATGTATATTTTCGTCGGTGGATATGGCAGTTTTTGTCCGCTATATAATGAAGATGGGTCATTGATGATATATGACCCCAGCGAGGAAATAGTTGATGTTGGATTCGATTAAGAAATATCTTGGAACAGCGTGCCTGACTGCGGCGATTTTGTTGGTGGCGGTTATGTTTATTAGCATTTTCTCGTCATTTAAGCCTAATACCGTAGATGATGGCATCGTATTCCCAGAAGATAGAGAACTATTTATCCCAGTTGATAAGGGCGAGGTGCTAGGTGGAGACGCATATGCGGTCGCTGACCGAAATACTGGCGTCGTATATATTTATACAAATGGAGCACTCTCGCCCTTATATGATAAGGAAGGAAATTTGATTATTTATGAGCATTGAAATTAAAAGTGGTTGGGTAAATGCTCTTGAAAGCGTGCCCAGTGATTATCCGTCTCTCAAAGATAAGGGTAAGGCCTATGTCGTTCATACCGCACCTGTTTATCGGGGCCGCCCTGATATGACCGAAGAGAGTTATTCAGTAAGTTATTGGGATTATGATAACCAAGTTTGGGGCAATATCTGTGAAGGTGATATTGTTCTTCATTGGATGCCATTTATAAAATGGTTTATGGAGGGTCCTAATGCGTAAGTTTCTGTGTATGTTGATGGCGGTTTTGATTGTTCTGATGTGCGCAGGCTGTGCAGGTGGGCCGAAGGGTGAGACTCTCGGCGCTGATAAGCCAGAAGATGAAGCAGTAAAAATCACTTTCAACGCTGATTTTTACGACAACGCCGGCGACCTGTGGCTGAGCGCAACCGGTTCTACTTTCAATATTGAGCCGAACAAGGTGAAGGAATATACTTATAGTACCGAAGGATATTGGGAATATAATTGGGCAATGTCCTCTGTAATGTCTGTATATATCGACGGTAAGCAGATTGATTCATGCGGTTCTACTATTATTTTTGCCGATAACCGCCTTGAAATTCTGAATATGAATATTCCTGAGGTCATTAATACTCACGCCCGCACTAATGACGCCTATATTGATGCCAATGAACCTTGGTATAGTATGAATTGGACTGACTATTGGACTGTTCAGTGGTGGTGTATTAACGAGCAGTCTCACGGGCGCGATTTGAAGCCTCGTGTTGTTGTGATTCAGTCTCAGACGGGCGAGCCCATCCGAATGTATAGCGGGTCTGATGTTAGTTGGGAACTTTGTAAGAATTTGCCCAAGACCACGCATATCACAATTGATGGTATGGATTTGTATGTTCATAGGGCTAATTTTTCAATCATTGATACAAGTATTTTGAAGGGATGAGGTCTAGCGCCTCATCCCTTTTTTTGATTTTTATTAAAAAATATTATATAATATATATATAAGATGAATGAAGGGAATGATACAAATGGTAGCGAAGTCTTTCCAGTCCTACGCCATTGTGAGCGAGGTATACACGGTTAATGGACGTCAGTATGTGAAGGTCCAGAACCAGAAGAACGGTAGCACTAGACAAGTGCGGTGGTATACTGAGGACGAATACAATAAGATGTATGGCGTCGCTGAGCCTCAGAGCATTCCCTTTAAAACTCAGAAAATCGTTCTGGGTTTTATAAATGATTATATCACCATTTTTAAGAATGGTGGAATGGACGAAAACAATGAGTATTTTAAGTATTCTCCTGCCAGGTATTGCCGGCTGTGGGGTTGGTATTTCCCTTCTGATATCGACCTTCCTGAGGACTTGCCTACTGACTGTAATCCTATGAAGTTGGAGTGGGCGCTGATTGGTAATGATGACGAGAAGTTGAAGACTGACGCTGAAATTCACGAGAATATTGATGCTCTGTTGTGGCCGGAGCATCCCAGTCAGTATCAAGGCACCGTTGGTGAGCGCATTGACCGCAGTATCGTGGTTATCCGCAACTATAAACTGGAAACTAATTATGGTCATTCCAATATGATGACTTTCGAGGACGAGTCCGGCAATATTTATCTCTGGACTACTACCGCGAAGGACTGGCCCGAGGGCACTAAGCATCGTATTCGCGGGACTATAAAAGGTTATAACCTCTATCATAACATTCATCAGACTATACTAACTCGTGTCGCGGAGGTAAGATAATATGAAAATGTATATTTACTACGCCAATCAGGATATGGAATTTACTAAGCAGGTAATCATCGCTGAAAATGACGCGCAAGCCAAAGCCTATGTTGACAATCTGATTCGTAGAGCGCGCGCCAATGGAGAGTCTACGAAGTTTACCGGTCCAATGGAATTCAACGCGGCGTTTATGATGGATTGTCTCGCTCCTAAAAATATCAGCAATAAGCCGTATCGTCTGGTAAAGTTTGAATGTGAGATTGAAGAAAGACCTTGGGGGGAAATGTAATGTGTGATTACTGTAATCCTAAGATGTATGACCACGAAGTTTATTATAATCCCACTGATGATGCTTGGTATTTCGATATTGAGACCAGTGAGTGGAGTGATTATGATGATGATTTCATTCATATTCAGCGTCAGATAAACTATTGTCCGTATTGTGGTCGGCGTTTGCGGTGTAAAAATGAGAAGAATGAAATTCATCTTGACAATTATGATACAGATACTCCCTTCGTTCCCAATCCCACAAATTGTGATATGAGTTATTTGAATTATAATAGTTGGACTGGCGATGAAATGACTATGTGTCGTGAGACTCTTAATCATTGTCCAGTAGCAGAGAGAAATGAAAAGTGCCCAATTATCCCAACTTATGAGGAGACAGTTGCTTATGAAAATCCTTGTTGATGAAATGCCTACTAAGGTAGAAGATTGTCCTTATTCTAATCCCACTGATATGCCTTGGAACGACCGCACAATTTGGTTTTGTAGTTGGGGTCTAAGTCATTCTGAGACTTGCCCAATGGCAAAAGGCGGCGAGTGCCCTTATTTCACTACTATGTCTCGGCAGAGCGACCTTGATTGTATCATTGATGCCTTCAACGCTATTCCTGAAACTTATCCTATTCGTACCCAAGAGGTAGAAGAAATTATTATCCGCAATCCCAATAGAAAGGATTGATTGATATGAATATCTATACGTGGCACGTCATTCGATTTAGTGATGCTTATGAATTGTGTAAGCATTCTATTAAAACTTATGATGTCTGTTTCTTGGATATGTGGGATATGCTCATAACTCAATGCGAACTATATAGTGAAGACCTCGTTCGCATTGATTTTGTGGAAGATGGTTTTCTCTCTATGGACGAGAATCTGGATAAGGAAGAGTTCGATTATAATTGTCTATTCAATCTGATTATCGGTACTATCCGCAAGGAATGTATGGCTATGGATAACTGGACGGGCAATAAAGTATATGTTGAAATGAATTGGTGATGAAGAGGTAAAAGAATGATTTATTGTGCATTTGACCCGTTGAATATCCCCAAGGACCCGAATACCAATGAGGATATTCACGTTTGTAAGAACTATGGTTCGTTTTTGTGTGCGGAATGTCCAAGTCGATATGACGGCGACCGCATTAAGGAATATATGGAGTCTCATCCTCGTGAGCATTAAATTGGTGGATATATGATATCTCTAAAAGATTATGGATTTTTAGTCCGTGAAATAAAAGTATCTAATTCAGAAGAATGGGGTGGAAGGAAGAGTATTAACGCGCAAATGTGGTATCCACGCAAAGATACTGTACGTGTAGCTCTTTTCGCTGGCGAACGAAAAATCGCTTATTTTGACTTTGATATATGGGACCGCGATACCAATTGGGATTGGTGTAAGAAGTGGTTTTGGGAAGCTTTCCCCGAAGATGGAATAGATATGAAATGGATATATGAACACGGATATCGCCCCTATGAAGATGAAGGTCTAAATACGTAATAAATATTTATAAGGATAGCTTTCTATAAGTTATCCTTATTTTTTTTTATTGATTTTTATTAAAAATTATTATATAATATATATATAAGGTAAAGGAAGGAAATGGGCTTATGATGTATAAGATTGAATATGGTCTATATAATATAATTCATGAAGGCATATGTGGAGGTCGTATATTCATTAATGCCTCTAATATAGAACAAGCTCAATTCAGAGCATCACAGATAGCCCATAGTTTATTTTTCCGTAAAGCGAATGAAAACCGCACTCGGTTTCTTAGTCAAAAGAAAGTTTATGAAAAAGTAATAAAAGATTTACATTTACCTAATACTTGGGATAAATGGGATGCTACATGGGAGTATGTTAATAATTTATACTGGTCAATGATTGATGACTATGTTTGGTATAAAGTAGAAGAAGCTCCTGACATAGCGCCTTCGTTAATACCGGCAGTAGAAGAGTGGGAGGAGTTCTAATATTTCATAAATATTTGCTTACCTACGGTACTTATGATGTGGGTGATATGATAACTATGACTCGTTATAGCGAGAGTCTTGAAGAGGCTCTTGAAGATGCTCAATGTATTGCTCGTAATCATTTTGAAGCTCTGGCTCGTGGAAAGAGATTTAAATGGAATCATTCTATTGGTGAGTTTGTTGAAGAATACCGAGATAAAGTAAAATATTTGACTGGCAAACGTCCGGTGGGTCCGGAATATAAAGGTCAGTCATTCTGGGCCCTTGGAGTTAATAAATACAATGATATGCTTGAAGACCATATTTGGTATCAGGCGGAACTGATGGATATTAATGACCCATTTGAGGAGTTGTAATTATGAATTATCGTTATCATGTAAAATATGGTTTGAGGTCTGATGACCGAGCTCGTTCAGTATTTATTGTTTGCGATCCTGGTGTGGTCAATATGCGCGCTCAGACTATCGTAGATGCTTTCTATGATAATTTGGTTGAGCAGGGTGTTATCTTTGATAACACTATTGACTATTATGTCGAACAGGTGCGCGATGAGTTGGCTGAAAAGAAAACTAAGTGGGCCGAAGAAGCTATTTGGGTAGATGCGTATACACGCTATTATACTCATCGTTCTCTTGCTACTTGGTATCAGGTTGAGGAGGCATATTAATGGATTATAAAGATGTATTTGCTAGTATTATCAAAGAGGCTGTTAATGCCGATTTGGTTGACTGGTATGTAGATACCTATTTCTGCGGTAATTGGCATATGTTCGAGGATGCATACCGCAGAGAGTTTGGTAAAAATCTATTCGATTGATTTTTTAAAAAAAATATAATATAATATATATATAAGATGAAAGAAGAAATTAAAAAAGCACTTGAATGCTGTGCTGAATTTATATGTGATGAATGTCCATATAAAAAATATGATACAGATATGGAAACATATCCTCTGAAATGTTCTCATAGATTGATTATGGATTTATATAATGAACTGAAAGGAATTGATGAATATGATTAAGGCTTTGGTTCTGGACGATGGCTATCATGATAAGGACGTCGTAATGTTCGATGAGAACAAGAGTTTGTTGAAGGTTAGCCTGGCATATTTCATTAATATCCATTTGTGCGTTCCTCATCACGAGGATTATCAGGTTAGGACTATTCATTATGAGGGTATTGAGGACAATGATTTGATTGATATGTTTGATGAACTCAATCATATGAAGTCTGTTGCTCGTACTGACGATGAAGATTTGGTCTGGTATTTTCAGAAACTGTATGATTCTGATGAAATTGTAGATGGGTGTGATATTTACTAATGACTATCTATAAGATTAAATATATTCTCGACATAGAAGAGGATTATTACCTGTTCCTTACTGATGCCATTGACGCCGGTAATCATTATATTGATAGAATTGCCGAAGAAGAGGGCGATTGGGACGATATGATGATTACCTATGCTAAGAATTGTTTGAAGAACAATCTTGAATTCAAAGGCGTAGTAAAAATTGACGAGATTGAAGCACGCGCTTCACGAAATTCCGCTAATTGGTAATAGAATGTCCGAAATTTCGATAACACAGGAGAGTGATAAGTATGTTTGGGTATCACGATAGTGATAGATGTGTTTTTGACCTTTGGAGTCCGGTAGATGACCCTAATGGTTGTGCCGTAGAGAACCGAGCATTTAGTCCTTACGTGAAGCACACCCAAGAGGTAGAAGATATTATTGACGCGCTGGTTCATGCGGACGCGGGCAATTATACTATTGACGTCGATGATGACCTGTCGCAGTCTGACCTCGACTATATTAAGTCAGAAGTAATGCGACGTAGGTAGGAGGAAGATAATGGCAACAATTAAGAGTCCCACTCTGTATGTTAAATGTTCTCAATCCGCGTTCGATGAACTGTTTGAGAAGTTTAATAAGGCAGTCAAGCAAAAGCAATATAAGAAGTTTGATTATGATGCTTGGTGTAAGATTCGTAAAACAATTAAGGAACGTTGTTCCAGAGTTGATAATAAAATCGTTCCAACATCTATTCATTTTGACGTTGATACAAAAAAAGTATTCGTTGAAAATGTTCCAAACTTTTATTTTGATGATAAATCCTTCGGTCAGTTTCTTGTCAATGAGTTGACCCCTCAATTTATTATCAAAGTATTGATGTGCAATATTGAGGTAAAAGAAGCCACTGAGTATGTCATTTCTACGAAGCCTACCACAGCAGAATTGAATTGGAAGAGAGAAATGACTACTAACGATAAATATTATTACAAGAATATTATTAAGCAGTATAAGGAAACCAATAACTACAACGATGTATATGAAAAAATTTACACCGATGCTGATAAGTATTCACCTGCTTATGCGACCGCTCAGCCCTCTAATTTGAATTGGAATAGCATTACAGGTGGTCCAATCGCAGATAATACTGCGACTAAGGCGACTACCAATACTGAGAAGCCTGATGGTTTTACTATTGATTGGAATGCGCCTACTAGCACTACTAAGCCCATTACCAATGCCGTAAAGCCGGATAGTCTCACTCTTGATTGGTTTGCGACTACAAGTAGCACTAAGCCTATTAGTGCGGACGATTTGGGTTCTATTGTCAAACTTAATACCAGGGCTGATGTTATCAAGCCTTGCGCTGACCAGGTAAGCATTTGCTGTGATGACCTGTGTAAAAACTGTAAGAATTACGAAAAAAAGGATAATGAAGAAAAGGAGAATAAAATGAAGGGTTTCAATTTTGATTTCGGTAAGATTACCAATGATTCCATCCGTATGTCTATGTATGGTATGGCTGTTAAGAATGCTTCTGGCGTCTGGACCGCTTATGATAAGAGCGCGGGCGACCTGATGGACGTCGATGTGTTCAATTTTGACGGTTCCAATTTCCTGTTCAAGATGCCTGTGGCTATCAAGGACATTGCGGTGGGCGATGTCGTTATCCACGCACGCAAGCCTATGTTCGTTATCAGCAAGACCGAGGCCGGCGACCTGATTGCCATTGACCCCGTGGCTGGTGAGAAGAAGACTATTATGCCCATTCGCTCCCCCTTTGGGTTCAATTTCGCAACCAAGATTATCTCTCTGTTTGATAGTCTGATGCCCAATGCTGAGGCGCCTTCTGCGGATAATCCCTTTGGTTCTCTGTGGATGTTTGCCCTGCTGGATAATAAGCAGGACACTAAGGATATTCTGCCTATGATGCTTATGATGAATGGGGCTAACGCAGGTAGCATGAATCCTATGATGTGGATGCTGATGATGGATAATGATGGTTCTACTAAGGACAATCTGCTCCCTCTGATGATGCTGGCGAATATGAACAAGTAAATCTTGGACAATTCGAAATAATTAACTAATTACGATAGTGATATAGTTGTGAAGAGAACTTTACAACTATATCACTATTTTATTAGGAGATTAATATATGAAGAAAGTAGATTTAACTGGTAGACGTTTTGGCCGGTTAGTCGTTTAGTATGAATTACCTGAACGACGAAATGGAAGAATTTTCTGGCATTGTAAATGTGATTGTGGAAATGAAAAAGATGTTGCTGGGGCTCAATTAACAAAGAAAGAACACAATACTGAATCTTGTGGATGCTTACAGAAAGACCGAACCCGTTTAGCAAATTAGGGAGCGGATTTAAGCGGTAAAAGATTTGGTAGATTAACGGTTCTTCGTCGAGTGCCTAATTCATCTAAATGGGATTGTTTATGTGATTGTGGTAATCACACTATTGTAGATACTAATCATTTAAATATGGGACATACTCAATCTTGTGGTTGTTTACAAAAAGATATTGCTAGTTAGACAAAATTTAAAAATTTAACGGGGCAACGATTTGGATTATGGACTGTGCTAGGTCTTGATACTGAAAAATCAACTACTAAAAAGAAATATTATAAATGTTTATGTGATTGTGGGACTATTAAAACTGTATCTGCTAGTAATTTAACATCCGGAGATAGTCAAAGTTGTGGTTGTTTAAATATCTCTCACGGGGAATTAAAAATCCGCACTCTCTTAAAAGAATATAATATTCCATTTGAGACTGAAAAAAAATTTGATGATTGTATAAATCCATTAACTAATACTCAATTACGGTTTGATTTTTATGTAAATAATCAATATTTAATTGAGTATAATGGTATTCAACATTATGAAGAAAATAATAAAGGTTGGGATGATAAACTAGCAGACATTCAATATCGAGATAATTTAAAAATTGAATGGGCGAAATCTCATAGCATTCCATTAATTATCATTCCTTATACTAAATATAATGAATTAACTATTGATGATTTATTATTATCTTAATTAAAAAATAAGGGTCTTACCTCTCGGCGGTAAGACCCTTATTTGATTTTTTTATAAATTTATAATATAATATATATATAAGATGAAGAAAGGAAATGATACAAAATGAATCTGTATGACGCCCTGACTACGGAAGATATTGACCTGATTCGTGCTTACATTGAGGCATATGGCGGCAAGAATGATGAATATGATGCGACTGGTTGTTATGTTCAGTCTATGCCGAACACGATGGCGCCGTGGGCAGAGGCTAAGGAGCGTCTCTATACGATGTTCGGTGAGCAGCTTGTTCTGAGGAAGTCTTTTAACTTCTCTAAGGGCGTCGAAGAGTTGGCCGATGAAATCAATGATGCTCGTTATCGCGGAGATGGCAACGGTATCTCTGAGATGGACAATTTGATTCGTCAGAATTTCTGGCCTCGGAATATTTATTCTGCTCTGGGTTTAGATGATGACCAGGCAGATAATATTTGTCGGCTGATTGATTCTTACATGCTGGCTAATAACTCTTGGAGCCGCACTGAGTTCACTGTGAATGGTGTTCGTGTGAATACTGGTGCTAAGGCCGTGAAGATTCTGGGTAAGATTCTCGCCACTTTTGAGAAGCCTGAGTGGAACGAAATCTTTGAGCAGTTCCGTTTGGAGCATTCTCGTATCCTCAATCAGAAGAAGCTGACCGGCGAACTGTGTCTGTCTATTCATCCTCTGGATTATATGACTATGAGTGATAACAACGAGGGCTGGGACAGTTGTATGAGCTGGCAGGGTTGCGGTGATTATCGTCAGGGCACCGTAGAGATGATGAACTCTCCTTGTGTCGTGGTGGCGTATCTGCGAAATCCTGACTATGAGATGGACATTCCTGATGGTCATTGGAACAGCAAGAAATGGCGTTGCCTGTTTGTTGTTGACCGCGATGTTATTGTTAATATTCGCGAGTATCCCTATTGTAATGATGAACTGGTGGGCGAGTGCCTGAATTGGCTGAAAAACCTGGCAGAGAAGAACCTTCATTATCAGTATCGTGATACTACCTGTCGATATCGCGCCGATTGCGAGAACACTGTTCAGGTTGGCGAGAAGAAAATTCCTGTGAATTTTTCTACTGGTCATATGTATAGCGATTTCCATTTTGAACATCTGATGTATCTGAATGCCGCTCTGCCGGACAATATTAACATTTATTACTCTGGTGTGAGCGAGTGTCTGGGTTGCGGTAAGACTTCCAGCGGCTATGATGAAAGTCTTCTGAGTTCCAATGATTTGATTTGTCATAGCTGTAATGGTGATGGCGAGTGCGAAGAGTGCGGTCGTTATTGCGATGCTGAGGAATTGTATGAGGTTGAGGGCCGTTTGATTTGTCAGGATTGCTATGATAACGAGACTGCTGAGTGCCCCGTTTGTCAGCGTGAGGTCGACCTCCACAATGAAAAGTGTGAAGATTGGCGCGACCAATTGCCTGACCCTGAGCGCCATTTCATCCATAGTGATAATACATTTGAAATCGCGTTCAACGGCTATATCACTCATCTCAACTTTGATACTCTGTGTGAGTGTTGTGCTAAGAAGATTCGTTCTGGCGAAATCAAGGATTATGGTCCCGTTGAGCAGTTTGTTGATAAGTGGAACATTTCCCATACTTATCTGGATTTGGAGAAGATGACTGAGGATGCTGTTCAGGATGTTATTCCTTGGAACGGCAAGGGCTGGATGGAGCATCGCAGAGACAATCCTAACCGCAGTTGGGTAAGTCTCAAAACGGGATATTGCGATTTTGATAAGGGTTATTTCATTGATGAAGACGGGAACGAAATCGAAAATCCTCGCAAAATCTTCTTTTAACTGGTTCAATATAAAGTATTTTGATTTTTTTAAAAAAAAATTATATAATATATATGTAAGGTAAAGGAAGACCTTACAACAAAAATAAATTTTTGAAAGAGGTATACAAGATGAAGACTACCGATCGCACCACTAAGCGTGATTTTTATGAGGCTATTATCCAGGCGATGAATACTGGTGAGACTGATGTCGAGCCCACCAAGATTATCGAGTTCTGTGAGAATGAGATTGCCCTGCTGGATAAGAAGGCCGACAAGGCTAAGGAGCGCGCCGCTGCTAAGAAGGCCGAGGCTGACGAGCTGATGGATAAGGTGTATGCCGTCCTGAGCGATACCGAGTTTATGACTCGTAATGCTGTGATGGATGCTCTGGGTGATATGCCCGAGGATGTGACCATCGCTAAGGTCGGCGCTCGTTTGACCAAGCTGGTCGGCGCTGAGAAGGTCGAGAAGGCTGAGCAGACTGTGGCTAATGCCGAGGGCAAGAAGTCCAAGGTTATGGGGTATAGAAAATTGGGTTAATCCCATAACCTTAGTTGTCAAAATTGATTAATCATTCCTCCTCATATTTCATAGTAAATATGAGGAGGAATTTTTTATGATTGGTATTTATAAAATTACAAATAAAATTAATAACAAGAGTTATATTGGGTAGAGTATCCATATTGAACAACGTTGGCAAGAGCATTAGATGAGAAGTCAAACCTCTCTAATTCATCGAGCCTTAGAAAAATATGGCGTTGAAAATTTTACATTCGAAATATTAGAATAGTGTGATCAAGCAGATTTAGACGAACGAGAAAAATATTGGATTACCTATTATAATACATTTGAAGATGGCTATAATTTAACTCGCGGTGGAGGAGAAGGGTTTAAATATAACGTTGAAGAAGTTTATCAAACATTTCTCCAATTATAGAATTTAGCACAAACCGCTCGTAAAATAGGCTGTCATGAAACTACTGTGAGAAATATTCTTCGAACTTATGATATTAATTTATCTATAAAGCAAGAAGATAAACCAGTAGAATAGATTGACCCTAAAACATTATAGGTAATTCGAGAATTTAAAACGGTCCAAGACGCCGCTGATTCAGTTAATTTAAATCGTGCCTCTATTTCTAAGGTTATTAATGGACATGGAATGACGGCAGGAGGATATATTTGGCGGGCTAAGGGAGATACAAAAAAAATTCTTAAAGATTCAAATAAACGTTGGAAATGCCCAGTAGAATAGATGGATTTACAAGGAAATATATTAGCAGAATATGAATCCGCGGCAGAAGCGGCTAGACAAATAGGGCATCCGGGTCGAGGTTGTCAAATTATATCTGTTTGTAAGGGAGTTAATATGACTTCTTATGGTTATAGATGGCGCTATAAAAAGATTTAATCGGGACACACCGATTCTTGAATGAGGTTAGGATTTAATTCCTAACCTCATTTTTCTATGGGTCTGCTCCGGGCGAGGTCGGGGGCAAAGACCGAAAACCCAAATCAAAATATGGCTTACTAATTTTTTAACCAATTTATTGACATATATTAAAAAATATGCTATAATAAAAACAAAAAAGGATTTATTATAATGAGATATTGTTTGAAATATACAAAAAACAAATATATCCAAGAGGCTGATGAAATTCTATTCGCAGATAATCATGGTGATGATATGATTGACGCAATAGAACTATATCCTCATTCGGATTTTATTTATGAAGTTGTTGATTAGGTTGATGATTGGGATTATTTAAAAATGATTAATAGTAGACTAAATAAAACTGATCGGCGTTTAATCATTTCTACTATGTATTCTATAATTGCTCAAAAAGCAAAGGAAAATGGATTAGCATTTTATTTTTCCTTCGCGATTAATAATTTCGCAGACTTACAAACGGTGAACGAGTTGGGTGCTTGCTATGCGCTTATTACGGCTCCAATCTTTTTCGAACAGGATAAATTAGAAAAATTTTCCATTCCACTTCGTTATCGTGCCAATGTAGCATATAGTGGATATTTGACTACTAAGCGCGTAAATGCGAATGCCGCGTTCATCCGTCCTGATGATGTAGAGTTTTATGATAATGATACAACAACTATTGAGTTTGGTGCATCCAGTAGCGAGCAAGAAGAAGTTTTATATCGTCTATATAAATATGATAAAACTTGGCCGGGTGATTTGAATATGGTAATTACAACTCTTAACGTCGAGCCCGCACCGATGAATCGAATGATTGGGCCAGACTTCACTAAACATAGATTGAATTGCGGTCAACGATGTGTAGAAGGCGATACTCTTCAATGCCACTTGTGTCATAATCAAATGTTATTGGCAGTTCCATCTAAAATCAAGAATTATATAGACCATGTAATCTTGCCTGTTAGAACAAATGACCAAAATTGACAATTTTATTTAAATATTATATAATATTTATATAAAATAAGAAAGGAAGATTGATAGATGCGAGTGATGAAAGACTCTGAGTATCTAGCATTTAAGCAGTTAGCTAAGCTCACACAAGACCAAATGATTAGGGCTATGCGTGCGGTGTTAGAGGCTCGTTATACCGATATTATCGCAACAAAGGAATATATTGTAGCCAAGGGAGATATTCCTATCGGATTGGTTGCCCATATGGATACAGTGTTCCCGCTTCCTCCTACTGAAATTTATTATGATACTACACAGAATGTTGTGTGGAGTCCGCAGGGTCTTGGGGCTGATGACCGCGCAGGTATATTCGCGATTCTTCAGATTTTGAAGACTACAAAATTGCGTCCGCATATTATTTTGACAACTGATGAAGAGAAAGGCGGATGGGGTGCATATGCTCTTGTTGAACAGCATCCAGATTTTCCGTTTGATGATTTGAAATATCTGATTCAGTTGGACCGCCAGGGCGCGAATGATTGTGTGTTTTATGATGGCATCAATGAAGATTTTATTCATTATGTATCTTCTTTTGGTTTCGTAGAGCATATTGGTTCATTCAGCGATATTAGTATTCTGTGCCCATTCTGGGATGTGTGCGGCGTCAATCTTTCTGTCGGTTATAAAAATGAGCATAGTCTCATTGAAACATTAAATATTAGCCATTTGTTTGATACCATCCAAAAGGTAAAGAGAATGTTAATGGTGAAGGAAATTCCTGACTTCGAGTGGAAGGAAAAATATTATCCTTATTTCACTAATGGGTATCCTCTGGATGATGACATTGATGAATATAGTGCGGCTTATGGCTATAATTGGGTAAATGATAAACGCTCTGTTGATGCTTATACGGTAATTTGTCATAATTGTAAGAAGCCATTTTATAATTATGAAACATTCCCCACTAAGAAAATTGATGGTGGAACTATGTTCTTGTGTCCCGATTGTGTGGGCGACCATGCTAATTGGTGCGATTGTTGTGGCGAAGCATTTGAGCGTACACCGGAAAACGCCGGGGCCACTCTTTGCCCTGATTGTGCGAAAATTGAAAAGATTAAGGTTAAAGGTTAATGAAGAGTTATAATTTAGATGAACTAAAACAGCAAGTCAAACACGTATTAGAGTATAGTCAGGGTATTTATGATGTGAGTGAGGCCGCTCTTGATAATATGATGAGTGAATGGGAGCGCAATAAAGCACGATTCATTAATAATTTTATGGGCGGCAAACTCATTGTGGAGTTGCCAGGCAAACGCTCCTTTCATTTGGGAGAAAAGGCAAAACTCAAAAAATACAATGATTTCTTGGATTATGTTGTTCTGCGAATGAATAATTATGAGTTATGCCGATTTATTGAAGCGCAGGGTGAAGAAGGATTTTATGAGAATACCGTAAAAACTGGTTGGGACCATACTAAGAGTGATACATTTATTTCGCCGGGGTCTAAACTAATACGAGCATTTAAATATTTCATTGAAGATAAGGATTTGCTGGAAACTGTTCAGAATGAGGCCAGTCGTATTATTCAGGGAGACTGTATCGAAGGCATTCTTTGTATATCAGTTCATCCTCTTGATTATCTTAGTCTAAGTGAAACTACATATAACTGGCGTTCTTGCCATGCTCTTGATGGCAAATATCGCGCTGGTGATTTGAGTTATTTGATGGATGGTAGCACATTTATCTGTTATCTGAGAGGCGATGATAAACAAAACCTCCCTTCATTTCCCGATGATTTGCTCTGGAATAGTAAGAAGTGGCGTTGTTTAGGCTTCTTGGCTGATGATGAAAATGGTGTCATTATGGGTCGTCCTTATCCCTATGAAGCCGCAGATATTATTAATGAACTTCGTTGGGAAGTGTTTAATAGAGAATGGAATTTGGGCCTTGGTAGTTGGCGCGCAGACGCCATTCGTTCGGTTCAAGACCGCTTAACTAACTGGGATGAAGATTTGAGTCGTACTTATATCCCTTGGAATGGCCGTCTTGTAGAACTTGATAAAACTATTCATGATTGTCCAAGTCCTACTCATTATAATGATATACTTTTATCCAGTTGTTATTTACCTATTTATGCTCGTGGTAAAGGATATTTTGGTAAGAATGACTGGAAGAAGGTTCAGTATCATATTGGACATTCAGTAATGTGTATCCATTGTAATTCTGAGTATGTGTCTCCTGGTGATGGCACGATGATGTGCCGTTCTTGTGAGATTAGATATGGCAATTCTGACAGTGATGATATTGTTTATTGTGAGAATTGCGGTCGTCGTTTATGGTATGAAGACGCAATTGTTGTTGGAGACAATGGAAATTATCTTTGTGATGAATGCGCTAGTAGAATCACTAAAACTTGTAGAGATTGTGGTAATCCATATTACATTGATGATTTAACATATCATAAAGATGATGAAGATGAAAATGGCGGATATTATTTATGTGGATGGTGCGAGCAAGATAGGCAGGACACGGAAGAAATCGCAGAAGATGAATCTTCTACTACTACCATCAGTTTTGATGAGTTTGATCTGTAGCCATTAAATACAAGACCTATATATTATATACACGATGAAAATGGCGAATGGATACCTATTACGCGAGTGCGTCAAATACCTCCACCAGAACGTGAATAATTATTTAAATATTTAAGGAGTGATTATTATAGCACGCGGAAGTATTGCTAAGGAAAATGTCGCCAAAGTGCTTGCTGAATCATTTGGCAAGGACTGGATTGGTGAGTCTGATAAGAAATATTATGTTTGGGCTAATGATGGCGGCGAGCGCGTTCAAATCGCTATTAGTCTGACCTGTCCAAAGAATCCAGTAGGAGCAGCAGTATCTCCTACTAGCAATGAAATTAATTTTGAGGCTGAGCCTGAGAGACCTGTAATGGAGATTACTCCTGATGAACAGGAAATGATTGACAGACTTAAGGCTGAATTGAATCTTTAATATAATGAGATAAGTCATTTGACTTATCTCATTTTTTTTGCTATAATTGGGTTAAAGATAATTAATTCATATATTAAAATTTTTATATATATTGTATAATATATTTTAATAAAGGAAGGGCGATTAAAATGCTTAATAAATATAAAATCATTATTAATAATGATGAAACTCAGGCTTATACCTTTGAGGGTAATATTGTTTTTAATATTACTACTACTCCAGTAAAAGATTTAACTATTGATTCTATTTATTATTATAAAAACAATAAAACTTGTATATTATATGAAGGAATTGATGTTTTAAAAAATAGTAAATTATTAGCATTATCTGATACATTAGCACAATAGAATGATGATATAACAAAAGATAGCCCTCAGTCTATTAAAATTTTATGTGCGGCAGAAGGTAATGATGGATATGAAGAAATCTATAATGAAAATATTAGTTTAATTCAAACCACTTATAGATTACAAAAAGGATTTTCTTCAGATACTACTAGCAATTTGAGCGATATATTAACTAATTCTGCTTTCTTAATTCGAATGAATATTATTTTATGATAATTGAGGTTTTGATATGAAAGAAAATTTTTTATTTAAAGCCAGTTATCGGATTACAATTAATAATGATATAAATAATTCAATTTATTTAAAAAATTGTAATGTTGGATATTTAGGCCAACGTCGTGATATTATTACTAAATACCAATCTGAAAAAAGTGATTCAGCATTATTGAATTTTTTTGATTTAATTCAAATGGTAAAAGATGTTGAAAATAATGATTTAATGGAATGCTATCAAACCATTTCTAATAATTATACTCAGATAGATTCAGTTAAAATTGAATTGTGGAATTCATTTTTACGAGATTGGATAATTTTATTAAATCATAGTGATTTTAAAGATGTTGTTTTATTACAATCAGATAATAATGAAGAATTTAGTGTTAATGATTCGCTAGTTGGTGAAGCTGGGTTATTTTTACGACTAAGATTTTTTTATTAACTTGTAAGGAGGGAAAATATGGCTTTGTCTACAGGGTCGCAAGCCGCTTGGTCAGATATTTAGACCCTTTTTACGAATTTAAATACAGCAAGAACTAAATTTAGTTTTGCTACTATTACGCCAACACCGGCGGGTGGAGCAGGCACAAGTATTACAACAACTAATACTATTGCACAATTAAAAACAAATATTGATGCTATGAAAAGTAATACTTTTTTATCAACTACATTGTCTAATTTTAGTCTTACTGTTCCCGCTCCAGGAACATTAATTTAGCCTACTCTATTAAATTAGATTTCAGGTACTATTGATTAGATTCAAGCAAAAGATGCTTTTAGACCAGGAAATAGTTTTGGCTTTTCTTCTGATAGTAGTTTTAGCTCTAACTCTTCTTTTGGTTCAGATAGTAATAATAGACAATTTGGATTCACCTATTATACTGGACAATCTACTTGTTCTTATAACCCCTAATACTATTACGTAATTAAAAACAAAATTGATGTTATGAAAGCTATATTTTTTAGTTCATATAGTAATAATAAACAATTTGAATCCACATATTACACTGGACAATCTATTTGCTCTTATTATAATCTTAATAAAGAAGGATTTTTTTAATTATATGAATAAAATTTCACCTATAACAAATCTAATAGATGAGAATAAAATAGGGCCGCGATCAGTTTCCCTAATTTCATCTTGTGGATGTAATTTAAATTGTTCTTATTGTGTAATTAATAAAAGTGTTAATTCTTTTCAACATTAGATTCAAGAAAATACAATTAAAGCTTTACAAGACGGTAGCTTTTTAGAAAATATAAAAAAAGTATTCACTACAATGAATTACACTCCTGGGTATATTAATACTTTATGCTTATGGGGCCAAGAACCAACTTTAACATTAAAATATTTAACGCCTCATTTACCAGAATATTTAGATTACTTTTTTAATGTAAATCATTTTGAATTTGTTACTAATGGAATGTATGGTGCATCTGATATAGTTGATTTTATACAAACCATAGATTTAAATTTAAAACATGGCGGTAATATCGCTATTCAATTTTCTTATGATGGAAAAGAACAAACTACATTATCTCGTAAAGGAGATAGCGAAACTATTTTTAATACTGTTAAATCAGTTATTACAGGGTTAAATTAGATTCAATTTAAGAAACTTGATAAGATTATTTTACATTTACATAGTGTTTTATCAATGGATATGGTAAAACGATTAGATACTATGGAAAAAATTAAAACTTTTTTTGATGAATATGAAAATTTTAGTAAATAGTTATGTGATTTAAATACTAATGCAATTGTCCATATGCAAATGGGGCCTAGTTTTGCGATGGAGCAGCCAGTAAATGCTTCATCTGAAGATGGTTTAAATTTTGTCCGTTTCTATAAAATGGCCTCTAAATTAAAAACAATTAATAACGAATATAATAATTATGTTTATGGAATAGATATTTTATTTAAACGTGTTTATGATGCTTTATTTCAAGAATTTCCTTATGCTAGTATTAGTGAATTCTTAGATGAATCATATCCAAATACACAATTATATTAGAACACTGTTAAAATGTTAAGTCATTTTAATATTTGTGGCACGTAGAACGTTGATTTAAAAATAATGTATGATGGAACTCTAATTAGTTGTCAAAATTCAATCTATGAAACTAAAGAAGAATATTTACAAAATTATACTATAAACAATTCTTATGATATAATTGAATATTATAGCAAAAAAAATACTGCTAAACCATATCATAATTGGTGTTTTAATCCTTTAGTAGAAGATAAAGACCATTGTATGAAAATGAAAACTATTTATGAGACTTATCGAGATAATGGTTTTCTTATGCAGTATAATGAAGTTATAAATTTAATGTTTTTATTAGCACAATGTCATCAAATTGATACTAATTATTTAGAAGATATGAATAAATTAATGCGGCATGCTTTTATTATTGCTGGGAGTCAAGGTTGTATATATAATAATATGATTAAAACAGGTAGTGCTTATACTAAAAATGCTGGTTATTTAAGATTGCTATGTAATGGATTGATGGATGCTATTGAAGAAACATATTTAAGAAAAAGCCAAAAAATAATTCAAGGAGATAGCCATGTCTACAAGATTTGAAATTGAAGAAAAAGAATTATTGTTAGAATATTTAAATCATATTGCATTTCCACAATTTCGATACGGAGCAATGCCTCCTGTTATAGAATCAATTGAATTAATCATTCGTCCTGAATGTAATCAAAAATGCCAATATTGTTATATTACTAATCATGGTGATGAATTATATCCAAAAGAAGAAAGATTAGATAAAAAGTAGATTCTTTCTAATCTTAATGCAATATTAGATTATATTTATCATCAGAAAAAAAATATTGTTAAAGATATTCAATTATTTGCTGGAGATCTTTTATATGATGATTTAATTTGTGATATTTTAGATCTTTTATATAAATATTTATATGAAAGTTATAGTCAATGGGCCTAGATTTATCAAAAAATTCATGCAGTTATTGTTATACCAACTAATTTTCATGGATTTGTAAAAAATGATGAATTGTATGAAAAAATGAAAGATTATATTAAAAAAATGAATGATATAGATATTTCTTTATGCTTTTCTTGCTCAACAGATGGTAAATACGCAGTATCTGCGCGTGAACAAATGGTATTTGATGATGAATATTGGACTGAATATTTTGAGCGTGCATTTTAGTTAAATAGTGGTTATCATCCAATGGTTTCCGCTGAAACTATTGAAAATAGTATTGAAAATTTTGATTGGTGGATTGAAAATTTAGAACGAGTTTATTTTCATGAACATTTAAATGATAGGTCATGTTTTAAACCTCGTATGCCTTTTATGCTTGAAGTGCGTAATGATAATTGGACTGATGAAAAAATTGAATATTATTTAAAATTTTTAGAACATATTATTCAATGGCGCTTATCATTAGTTAATAATAATATTGAAAAATTTGCAAAAAGTTTATATTATGATGAATAGCATGATCCGCAATAGCAAATTCCAGACTATGATATTATTCGAATTAAAGCTTTTGCTGGTAGCAATGTTGAACGTCTTGGGTGCGGTTTACAAAGAGATATTATATTAAATATTCAAAATTTAACAATAGTGCCTTGTCATCGTTTAGCATATAAACAATTTATTGGTGGTAAATTTATTACTGATGAAAATAATTTAATTATAGATGTTATACCCTATAACATTTCACAATATTTAACTTTAAAATATTTTAAACAATAGGTTTTACCAAAATGCGAATCTTGTGAGAATAAATATTTTTGTTTGCGTGGATGTATAGGGTCTCAATATGAATATAGTGGAGAGTTATATTACCCCATTCCTTGTGTCTGTAAATTATTTAAAGCAAAAACAGATTATTTAATAAAAACTTATTCAGAATTAGGAGTTTTTAAAACTGCTGCAAAAAATAATTATTTAACGCAATTAGATATTGATAGTATTAATTTTTATTGTGAAAGTAAAGGATGGCCGAAAATTGATGAACAATGAAGAAATATTAAAGGATAAATTATCTTCATTAAATTTAAATAATTATGAAGATAGATATATGTTGTTATACATTATTTAGAATGTTTTACAATCTGACTGTGAAGATATAAAAATAATTTTAAATAATTATATAGAAGAATAGCTTAATGAGTATGTAAATACTCAATAGCAAAAAAATGGATACTATCAATTAAATAAGAAAGATTTAGGAATTTTAAACATCCTTTCTTATAGATTATTTTTAAAATATGATCCCGACACTTTTTATTTTAAAGGAAGAATTATTTAATGTTATATTTTTCTTTACCTGATTTTTATTTAAACTTAAAAATAAATAATTATTTTGCTGATTTGGCGAAAAAAAGTCCTGAAAAATTCAAAGTTCCTGTAATTATTGCTTCTTATCACGGCAATTTCCCTTTTAATTCTTGGAATGGTGGCTATAATAATTGTTATAACAATTATAAAACTTTATTATATAATGATTATATACAATATTTTAATAATACATAGAAACCGATTAGATTAAATTGCACTAATACATTATTAACTCAAACAGATTATTATGATAATTTAAATCGTGTGATATTAGATATTTTTGAAAATGGGTGCAATTTTATTGAAATTGCTGATTTAAAATTACTTGAATTTTTAGAAAATAAGAATATTAATTATAAATATATTTTTTCACACAGAGCTGCATTATTTCAAGAATACACTTCTGATTTGATTAACTAGATTAATAGCTTTAATAAATTTAATTTAATTGAAATTCCTAATAATAAATTAAATGATATTGACTTTTTATCTAATTTAAATCATAGAGAAAAAATAGAATTAATTGTAAATGGTCAATGTCCTACCACTTGTTCTTGTTAGACTAAATGCTAGCAACAAGAAGACTTGGCTCAATTATCATTTTCTTGCAAAAGTCCTATAGGCAATTGTGTAAGACGTTTTAATTTTCCTATTCTTCCCTTAGAAGAAATTCAAGATAAGTATATGAAATTAGGATTTACTCATTATAAAATAGATTTCATACGTATATTAACTAAGCCAACAACGGTATTAGAATTTTATACACAATATTTTATAAAGCCAGAATATTAGTTTGAAGTATTATCACGAGGTTTGGACATATGATTAATTTTAATTTACCTGGATTTTATCATCATTATGCTTTGAATAAAAGGTTATTGATGTTAAAAACAAATTATTCTCATTTCTTTTATAACAATATTAATCTTGAATGTTTTTATGATATTCCATATTTTTGTATTTTTGATGGCGGTAGAATATTTATTAATTCAGATACTCAATGCTCAAGAGAGACTTTAGAAGAAATGATATAGGTATATAATTATCAATATAATATACCTATTCGTTTAATTTTTACTAATACTCATTTGACCCCAGAAGATTATTATGATCGATTTGGTAATATGATTTTAGAGTTATGCGAAAATAATATAAATTAGATAACTGTAAGTGATGATAATTTTAAAGATTATATTTTATCGCAATACCCTAATTATCGATTAGTTTCTTCTACTACTAAATGTTTAACTAAACCGGCTGAATTACTACAAGAATTACAAAAAGATGATTATTATTTAATTTGTTTAGATTATAATTTAAATAGAAATTTAAAATTATTAAAATCTATTCCAGCAGAATAGAAAAAAAAATGTGAAATTTTATGTAATGCTATCTGTCCTCCTGGATGTCCTGAACGTAAGAATCATTATCGTGCAAATAGTGATTTCTACTTAAATTATGGTAAGAATATGAATCTGTGTAATTGTCTTATCTCAGGTTCTACTTGTTCTCCTATAACTCGCGAATATACTAATAATTTATCTCCTACAGATATTTTTGAAATTTACGCGCCAATGGGATTTGAGCAATTTAAATTAGAAGGACGCACTTTAAATTCTATTGAACTTGCGTTAAATTATATCTACTATTTAATTAAACCAGAATATAAAGATGAGGCTTTAAATTTGTTGTTAGGAGAATTATCGTGAATTATAATTATAATACAAAATATAAAGATCGGACACCAGAAGAAACTGTCGCTTTATTAAAAAATTTCTTTGAAAAGCGTGGATTCGAAATTCGTATTAGAGATGTGCGTAAAAGCGAAGCAGATACTTGGAGCTGTTGTTTAAAGCTTTATTATAATAATGAATTTATTGGGACTTCTTGTGGGAAGGGTGTCACGGAAATGTTTTCATATGCTTCTGGTTATGCAGAAATGTATGAACGTTTTTGTAATAAAATGTCATTTTGGACTTCTATTCCTTTTTTTGATAAGCTTTGTGAATATAATTTAAAAAATAATGGCTATTATTTATTTCCTAATGAGAAAATAATGTCTTTGAATGAAATGATTAAAAACAGTCGCACTTGTTAGAAAGTTCAAGCGGCATTTTTTAATAATCGATCTTTTGATTTAGAGAATTATTTACATATTCCAAAAGTCGACAAAATTATTGGAGCTCCGTTTAAAGGATTTAATTGCGTTGACACAAAATATATCGATCCACGTATTATTCAATATATTGGTAGCGGTGGAATGGCAGCTGGAAATACTATTGAAGAAGCGATTAACCAAGGTTTATCAGAAATCTTTGAACATTATTGTTTTGATTAGACTATGGAATTCCACGATTCTTTATAGTTTTATGAACTAAATCTTAATAATTTGCAAAATCCTTTATTAGAGAATATTATTGCAAAAATAAAAGCAAATGGTAATAATATTAAAATTTTAGATTTATCTTATACATTTGGGTATCCTGTTATTTTATCTATTATATTTAATAAAATGAATAATATAACAGTTGTAAATTGCGGCAGTTTCCCAGTAATTGATATTGCTTTAGAGCGTGTGCTTACAGAAACTTATCAAAATCAAGGTAAATTAGATGATTTAAATAAAGGCCTTCAATTTCCTGGACGAGAAGATTCTTGGGATAAAATTTGTTTTAATTTTAGATGGAATTTTTCATATGCTTAGACTTTTCCTGAAGAAGTATTTTTAAATACTATTATTAAAGAAGAATATAATAAAGATGTATTTCTTCGTGGTATTTATAATAATCAAGAAATTAATAATTATTATAAAGATTTATTAAATAAAAATAATTTACATTGTTATTTTTTAGATTCATCATTAATTCCAGAAATGAGTGCTGTATGGGGTTTTGTTGAAGAATTAGATGGATTTAAAGAAATTTCTACTATTTATCCTAAAACATACAGTAATATGGATTGGGATTTATTGCCATCAATAGAAATTATTAAACAAACTAAAGAATTATTTAATAATCTTGAAAGCCATACTAATGAAGAATTAATTGATTTCTTTTTATAGTAGATATATTACAATAGAAGTGCTTAGACTTATTTATTTAATGTTTTAAATGGTAATATATTTTTCTTATATCGTCCATTAGCCACACCCACTCATATTAATGAAGCCATTTTAAAATTATTTAATAATTTTGGAGATTTAACTAATTTTAATGATTCAGAAATTAAAGCAATACAATAGTATACATCTAATTTTTCTAAGCAAAGATTATTACAAAAATATATTAAAAATAAATATACTTTGGATGAAATTAAAAAGATATTTATGAATTATGATATAACTCTTACAGATGAAGATATTAAAGAAGCTTTTAATGCTTCTTATATTTTAAATAAAAATTTATTTAATCCTTTTAGAGAAACTTTAATGTCTGATTCATATAGAAAGTTCGTTGAAAGTTATGGAGTCCAAAAGTCCTGCTAACTTAATTTAGTTAGAATAGTATAAAAGTGTTTATGATGGATTTGCTATATCAATTCATATTGTTGACCATTGTGATTTAAATTGTATGAATTGCTCTCATTTTTCATCAATTGCTACTCCTTGGTTTATATCTGAAAAATTATGGATAGATCAATTACAATTATTAAGTAAAAAATTAAATAATAAATTATCACATTTAATTATATTAGGAGGAGAGCCTTTTCTTCACCCCAATATCAAAAAATTAATTTTAATTGCTTAGTCTATTTTTCCGAATACGATGATTTCAATTTTAACAAATGGAAAAATTATTAATTCCTGGACAGAGAAACAATGGAGTAGTTTTAATAATCAATTAAATTCTAATGTTTATATTACTGTATCAAAATATCCTTCTGTTAAATATGATAATTTGATTAATAATAATCATATTTTAAATTATCATATTCGGACTACTTTTGATAAAACAACAATTAATCCAAAAGGAAATGAAGATATAAATAATTTTTTAAAATGTTATAGGGATAATAAATATTATTTTACTCTTAAAAATTATAAAATTTATTATTGCCCGTTTGCTGCTTATATTAATAATTATAATTAGTATTTTAATCAATCTATACCAATTACTTCTTCAGATTTTTTAGATCTAAATACTCTTACTTTAGAAAAATTAGAAACTTTTGCTAATACCCCTAAAAATATTTGTAAATATTGTAAATCAGCAGAAACAGTAAAATGGAATTTAAGTAATAAACAACAAAATGAATTTGATAAAACACTTGCAGAATTATATTTTATAGATAAAAATTTATTTAATCAATTAAAAATCTAAAATTTGATTTTTTTTAAAAAATATAATATAATATATATAGAAAGTTAAGGAAGAGAGAAATTTTTTCCTTAACCAATATAGGCCATTGGTGTAGCGGCTAGCATAGCGGTCTCCAAAACCGCGGACCTAGGTTCGAGTCCTAGATGGCCTGCCATAGATTTTATACACAGGAGTGATTTGTATAAAATTTTATATTTCGTATTTTTATGCAGTTCGTTTTATGAAGCCAAATACTGTAGCTTTGTCAACAGCCAAGAGTGACCCACAATGGTTTCATCACGGCTGGGATAAAAGTGTAGTATATGAAGATAAAAATGGCGTTTTAAATGGATTGCGTGCTGAACCATTTGTTCCTCAAATATTTGAAAATACTGAGGGATACTGCGGCCATTGTAATAAAGACCCTGTTCATTGTAAATTTATTAAAGCATATCGTGAACAATTAAGTAATCTTGATTTTGATGATATGATGCGTCGATTCAAAAGTATTGCTGAACGAGTGGTTAAAAATGGTGAAGAGCCTGAAATTGTTTTGCTCGTTCATGAAGCGCCAAATAATCCTTGCTCTGAGCGCTGGCCCTTATTTGAGTGGTTTAAAAAACATGGAATTGATGTTGAAGAATATCCAATTATAAAAGCACAAAAACCTAATCAAATATTTAATTTTTGATTTTTATAAAAAAATATATTATAATATATATAGAAAGTTAAAGAAAAAGAAATTTAAAAAATCTTTAATTTTCTGGGACAAAAAATCTTAATTGATTTTTTATAAAAAATATATTATAATATATTTAGAAAGTTAAAAAAGAAATGCTTGGATAGCTCAACTGGTAGAGCGTTGGCCTGAAGAGCCAAGCGTAGATGGTTCGACCCCATCTCCAAGCACCAAAAGGCGTAAACAGCAAATTTATTTATATAAACATTTAATTCAGGATTAAAAGAGTTGTATACGCGCCTTGTATTTGGGACATTAGCTCAATGGTAGAGCATTCGGCTGTTAACCGAAGGGTTACAGGTTCGAGTCCTGTATGTCCCGCCAGAGTGGCAACTACTCAAAGAAAATGTTGCGGGTGGTTTTGGAGTGCTTTCCATCAGTACATAAATAAAAGTGCTCTTGTATGCGGGTGTGGTGGAATTGGTAGACACACTAAAAAAAATTTGGGTAAGTTTTCCAAAAGTATTAGTAATAATTTTTATAATTATTGAAAGAAAAATAAAGGTGGTTATAAAAATACGGACTGATATTTTAGAACGAAAAAATGAAATCCTTAAATGGATTGAAGAAAAATAGCCTAAATGTTATATGTGTCAATAGTTAGGTTGTAAGCAAGAAACTCTTAATTCTTATTTAGACAAGATGGGCATTATTTATGCTGGTCAATAGGCTAAAAAAGGACAATTAAAAGGAGCTAATGTTTATAAACCTGCTTCATATTACATCGAAAATAATAAACCAATCGCTTCATTTAAGCTAAAAGAAAAATTGATTCGTGATGGTTTAAAAGAATGTAAATGTGAAATTTGTGGAATTTCAACTTGGCAAGGGGTAAAACTTCCATTAGAATTACATCATAAGAATGGAAATCATATGGATAATACCTTAGAAAATTTACAAATTTTATGTCCTAATTGTCATTCTATTCAAGAGGGTAATAGTGGAGCGAATATTGGTAAATATTCGGGCGAGTGATGGAACAGGAAGACAACTTTGACTTAGAATCAAAGGCCGAGAGGCGTAGGGGTTCAAATCCCCTCTCGCCTACCATCATTTAGTAGTCTATTAATTTTGGATCAGTGTGGGTTCGAGTCCCACTACCCGCACCATTGTTGATTTTACTATTTTATCAATGTTAGAGTGAAAGGGCTTCATTCAAATCGCTCAAATCGGGTTGGCCAAGAGGAGAGATAGATGAAAATAGTTTGAGGTGGAGAGTTGGAAAACCTAATAGCTATATTAGGTATACATAATGTAGCTATCTCATAAAATTTGGGTCTGTATTTCAACGGGAGAAAGCATCCCTTGCAAGGACGAGGTTGTGCGTTCGAATCGCATCAGATCCACCATATCCAGATTAGCTCAGGCGGTAGAGCGCGTGGAAGGTAACCACGAGGTCAACGGTTCAAACCCGTTATCTGGGAAATTATAGTTATGCTAGGCGAGGCCGCCCACAGCAACAATTTAATAATAAACCCTTGGTATAATATTAGACTTGAATAATAATATTACTAATGATTAGAGGAAAAAGTAATACTATATATATACATTATACCAACAAAAAGAAATAATAAAGTAGATTAAACAAAATAAGTTAAATTGTTGCGATAAGTGCCATTATTAATAATTGGTTAGATTTAGATGAGAGGTAGAGTTTCTTCTAATGGATTCTTCTCGTAAACACCTGGAAGATTAAAAAGAATCTTTGTTATGCTCGAATGGCGGAATTGGCAGACGCGCTTGGCTCAAACCCAAGTATTGGAAGATGTGTGGGTTCAAATCCCACTTTGAGCACCATTAAATAAATACTGAAACGGCTCAGGTCCTATCGGCTGATTGGGCAGGCGAGGAAAAGTGAGGTAGGTTGCGGTGGAAATCCCTTGAATTAGCGTAAAAAAACCTTCGCCTGAGAAACTGGAAGTGGTTTCTTACGAATTGGAGTAGTGTAAGCGTGTGGCTGAAACATGACCACCCGCCCAATCTTTAGTATTTATTTAAAAAAACATAGGAACTATCTGATGTGAAAGGCATCTAGTGCAACTAAGGCACAATAAACCAACTTAGCCCGTGGTGAGTGGCGCTAAAGCGCATGGGTGCAGATAGAGGTATTTTCATCGCATACCTACCCTATTCCTATATTTGATTTTTTATAAAAAATATATTATAATATATATAGAAAGTTAAGAAAGGAATGAGAATAATGTTCGACCGCTACAGCGATTATGATACTGAAATTCAGGTTGATGAATTTGTTGAGCATGAATATCTGACCGGTTGGGAGGAAGAATATTATGAACAGGAAAGCTGACTTGAAAAAGACTGGTGATGAACTTCAAGCGTATCTTCAGTTCCGGCGTCGTGGTTCTAAGGTTGAAAACCGCAAAGGTAAAGGCGCCTATACACGAAAACAGAAGCACAAAAATCAAGAAAGATATTGTGCTTAATATGGCGTACTCGTCTAATGGTTTAGGATATGAGACTCTCAATCTCATGATCGCGAGTTCGAATCTCCGGTACGTCACCAATGAATTCGGGGTGGTGGCCGAATTCATGAGTTATGACTAAAAAGTCAAGCACAGTTGCACAAAACAAAAATGGTGGGTTTGATCTCCCACCGCCTGGTCCTGTGGACGAATTGGTAGAGTTACCACCCTTTCAAGGTGGGGTTTGCGGGTTCAATCCCCGCCAGGATCACCATTAGATAGAATTTACTATCTAATAAAGAATATAGACAGAACTTACTGTCTCTAATAAAAAAGTCTGGGAAACCTAATACGCCGCAGTAGGAAGGATTAGGGGTTGATTGTAAGCCGTTAAACAATCCGTATTTCACTGAGACTGGTGATGACGATAACAAAGGGGTGTGGCCAACCCAAATGTCGAATATGGCTCCGTAGTTCAGCTGGCTAGAACGCATGCCTGTCACGCATGAGGTCGCGGGTTCAATCCCCGCCGGAGTCGCCATACAGAGAACCCGAAAAATAAAGAATGTGGAGCGACAGTTGCTAGTCCTGTGAGGTGGCCACCAATAGCAGGTGAGGATGTGGACGGCGGCAGGCAGATGCGGGTTAGTAATTACCTCTGTAACCAAATAATAATTGAAACTGTCAAAATATCGGAGCATTGATTCTAAACAGCCCTCTTCGAGGCACAACTGCAATTATTATGAGTATATATATGGCTCAATTCGGCTTGCATCTTATGAATGAGCTAATAGTTATGACACCATTACTTATAGTAGTAGTGTTATCAAGGTTTTGGGTAATTAAACCGGATAATCAATGCCCATAATTTGCCTGTGAAGCTTATGCGGATAAGCGATGGTGTCATAAGCCATAGACAGTTGGTTCGAATCCAACGACAGGCACCATTGCGGGCGAGTGGAACGGATTTACCATACTGGCCTCATAAGCCAGTGATACTGGGTTCGACTCCCAGGCAACGCAACCATTAAGACGCATCCAGCAAATCATTTACTGGTTAAGAATTTAGTCTTCAAAACTGAAAACGAATGGGTTCGAGTCCCTATTGCGTCTTGAAATAATAAATAATAAAATTAATATATAAGGCATTAACAGCAATTATTTTTTCCAGAATAGCTCAGCTGGTTAGAGCACTTTCCAAAAGAAAGAGGTCTACGGTTCGAATCCGTATTCCGGAGCGTAAGAGATAGTGTCTAGTAGAAAAACATCCAAAAGGAGAAATTTAGGTATGAAATTTGTTCCCGGCGATAAAGTGTTTTGTAAGAAATACGGTAAGGGTTTTGTCCATAAGATTGACGAGACTGAGAAGGATTGGTTTTACGATTTTCATTTCGCTGATGGAACGCGAATTTGGATGTCGCAGGCTGATGGCGAGCGATATGTAAAACATCGTAAGAAGGTCGCTCCTACAACAGAGTAATAAAAAATCATTTTCCCTCTTTTTAATAAGTCCTTTCTTTTTGTTAAGACCCACAATGAGAGATCCATACATATGATGTAATATGTGCCTCCTAAATAATATTTGGTTGCAAGTCCATGTAAATCTAAATATTTGCACAAATAGACCGTATGGCTGTGGGATTGGTTATCTCTTTCTATATATTTTGAAGTATATAGAAACAAAAGACTATTATATGGAACGAGTCTTTTACATCTAGCCTGTAGATTGCGTTCATTTGTGTATCTCCTTTGTTTTAAGTTTGGCATAGATTGGTTTTTCCTTTATTTCTAACTTCACAATACAGGTCGTTTTTCTACGTTCCATTTTTGCCTTATTAAGAATAGGAGGGAATTTAAATGTTTCATGATATTGATGACATGATTTTCGGATCAGAGGATTATCCATGTGTTAGCGAGAGATAATCCGCGTTTAATGCAACCAATGGCGGTTCCAAGTCCGTAAAAAATGCAGAGGAAACGCGGTTAGTGAAAATCCGCTAATTTTTTATTTTTATACGAAATTTCATAAACGCATATGTAGATATGGCAGAGTGGTTGAATGCGGTGCCCTGCTAAGGCATTAGTCGCGTGAGCGGCTCGAAGGTTCGAATCCTTCTATCTACGCCATGTGGCTGTAGTTCAGCTGGCCAGAACGTCTGATTGTGGCTCAGAAGGTCGCGGATTCGAACTCCGCCAGCCACCCCAAATCCAACAGGAGGATAATAATGGAAATTGAGCGTAAATGGCTTTTGAATAGTTTGCCTAAAAATTTAACATTTTGGGATCAATATACTACTATTGAGCAAGCATATTTGACGATAGAGAAGTTTAGTGATGTAATCACCAAGGAAGTGCGGGTTCGTAAAAAGACAACCGCAAATGGTGAGATAGATTATAAACTTGCCTATAAGATTGGTAGTGGCCTTGTTCGCGAAGAAATTGAAACTCCTATCACTGAGGATTTTTGGAAGGAATGCACTAAAAATATTATTCCTATCCGTAAGAAATATTATACTGAAACTTGTAAGTGTCCGCATTATAAAGACGATGATCTTACTCAGACATTTACAGTAGAGTTCAGTGAAGTCGATGGTGGCGAGTTCTATTATGCAGAAGTAGAATTTAATTCTGTAGAAGAGGCCAATCATTTTCATTTTCCTTATCCTAGTTTGGTAATTAAAGAAGCCACTAACGACGATAGTGTTCGTATGGCTAATTATTGGATTAAAACAGCATATCGTCGGATGGGCTAAAAAATGATGCCCTGGTAGTTTAATGGTGCGAACGGGGGACTTATAATCTCTTGATGGAAGTTCGATTCTTCCCCGGGGCACCATTAAAAGACTCATACAGCAATTTCTGCTTGTTAAGCACTCACCTTTTAAGTGAATTATAAAATGAGTCTTGTATATGTCCCGTTAGTCTAATTGGATAAAACGTTGGGTTTCTACCCCATATTTGAGAGTTCGAATCTTTCACGGGATGCCATTAAATTGAATAAGGAGTGTCTCTATGAAGTAGAAATTTTATCTATTTAATTTAGGGGCGTTTGTATTAGGAATAATTTTAGGTTTTATTGTTCCTTCAATTTTTCCATCAATCGCATTTTTAGGAACAATTTATATTAACTTTTTAAAAATGATGATTGTTCCAATATTATTCTTCGGAATATCAAGTGCATTAGCTTCATCTAAACGAGCGGGTGCAATTACATTAAAAACAATTCTTTTATTTATTGTAATGTTTTCAGTATCATATTTAATCTGTTATGGATTATTTAGTGTGATACAACCTGGTGTAGGATTTAATTTTACTCCAGTAGAATGGAATGGAACAACAGTTTCTACTTCATTTGAAGAATTTTTTGTCGCTATTTTCCCGAATAATATTATTCAAGCTATGGTAAATAATTCAATTCTTCCTGTAATTTTATTTGCTTTTATGTTTGGTATAGCATTACGGCATACAACTCAAGCTGTATCAGAGCGATTAATTACTACATTAAATTGTTTTAATTTAGCATTTAATAAAATGCTTGAATATATTTTATATTTTACTCCTATTGGTATTTTTGCTTTAATGGGTAATACAGTTGCTACTTATGGTAACCAAATCCTTACAACTTGCGCTATTTATGTTGGTTGCGCTTGGTTGGGTTGTTTAATTATTGCTTTAATAGTAATGATTTTACCTGTATGGATTTATTGTCATATAAATCCAATAGAGTATATTAAACGAGTGAGTAAAATTTGGTTGATTACTTTATCTACTTGTGGGTCAGCAGCGACCCTTCCTTATACTATCAAGGTTTGTAATGAGGAATTTGGTATTAACAAGGAAATTACTGACATTGTTGTTCCTCTTGGATGCACTATTCATATGTGCGGAGGTGCTGTTTCATTTAGTCTATTGGCTTTGTTTAATTGTCAAATGTATGGCATTATAATTACGCCAATAATGTTTATTACAATGTTAGTCGCAGCTATTCTTATTAATATGGGCGCGCCCGGTATCCCTGGTGGTGGAGTTGTAATTGGTGCTTCTTATTTAGCATTGATTGGTTGCCCACTTGATTTTATTGGAGTGTATGCTGGTTTTTATCGACTGCTTGATATGGCTTATACTACAATGAATGTTAGTGGAGATATTACGGCTAATTTATTAATCAATAAAAATATAAATAAATAAAATAAAGGCGAAAACAGCAATTTATTTTTTTTACAAGGGACTATTTGTTGAAGGTTCGAGTCCTTCTTTCCGCAACATATGCGGGAATAGCTCAAAGGGTAGAGCGATAGTATAATAAAAAAAATTCGCCTTGTATATGCGAGTGTAGCTCAGCAGGTTAGAGCAGTGTGCTGATAACGCAAAGGTCGGTGGTTCGAATCCACCCATTCGCACCATAGGATAAAACTTATTAATTGTCTATATTTAATTCTTAAAATATATAGAAATATGTTTTAAGGAGGTAGAATTGTGGAATTTTTAGGTTGTAATCCTTCTAAAAAAGATTTAAGAAATTATAAAATTAGAGCTACAGCTTCTCAGATTGATAATTTACCTGATGAATTTGAATTACCAAAATATTCATTCATTAAAAATCAAGGAAGTGTTGGTTCTTGTGTCCCTCATGTAGTGTCTGAAATTCTTGAATACCATAACCATGGACAAAATAAATTATCTACTAATTTTTTATACGGTATAAAACGAGAATTATGTAATGATTTAAGCCAAGGAATGTATTTAAGTGATGCTTGTAAGATAGCAACTAAATATGGTGATATGCTTGAATCTGATTGTTCAGGTAATATTGAAATTCCTCATGCTTGGTATGAAGCTGAAAGTGCATATGCCAATGTTGAAAAAATGAAACGAGCGTATACATTTAGACTATAGAGTTATTTTACTTGTAAAACAAATAATGACATTAAAGTTGCTCTTCAAAATTATGGGCCTGTTGCTGCTTGTATTGACTGGTATCAAGGTTGTAGAGCTAAAAATGATGGAACATTTATTTATAATACAAAACACAAATCAACTTATCATTGTATTATGATTTATGGATGGAATAAAAATGGATTTTTATGTCAAAATTCATTTGGTAAATCATGGGGCAACGATGGTTGTTTTATTTTACCATTTGATTATATTATTGGTGATGCTCGTGCATTAGTTGATGAATATAATCCAGAAGAAGAGGCATTAATTATACCGAAGACTAATAAATTTTTAGATTTTTGGTATAAAATTTTAAATTGGTTTATTAATTTGGTGAGTTAATGTTAAAAGCTATAATGGCCGGTGTTTTGATTGGTATCGCCGGTCTTGTTAATTTAAGTATTAATGTTCCTTATTTAGGAGCATTTCTTTTTTCTACTGGACTATTAATTATTTGCTATTAGCAATATAATTTATATACTGGTAAAATTGGATATATTAAATCATTAAATGATTTTAAAAATTGTTTAATTTATTTAATCGGCAATTTAATTGGTGTGTTTTGTATAGGTATTATTCCACAAACAACTACAATATTAAATAAAATTAATCAACCATGGTATTTAACATTATGGTTATCTATTGGTTGTGGTATTCTTATTTACTATGCGGTTGATATATTTAAAAAACATAATAGTGCAATTGGAATTTTATTATGTGTCCCTACATTCATTATATGTGGTTTTAATCACTGTATTGCTAATATGTATTATATAATTGCAAGTCGTGAATTTACTATTGATGCTTTAATTTTTATTATTATTTGTATTATTGGAAATTCAATAGGTAGTTTAATTTGTAATTATGTTGACAATTTTAAAAAAATATAATATAATATTTATATAAGATGAAGGAAGGAAAAAATCTTCCTTCAATATCCGGGTGTAGCTCAGTTGATAGAGCGCGGCATTTGGGATTAATAATCCCATCGGGCAAATTAGACCATTGGTACTATTTTAATTTTTAATAATAATAGGAGGATGTGATAATTATGCCTAGAAAATTAACTTAGGAAGAATTTGATTTACGAGTAAAAAATTATACTCAAGATACAGTTGAAGTAATTAGTCCTTATATAAATCGTCGAACTCATATAAAAATTAAATGTAAATATTGTGGATATGAATGGGAAGTATCTCCAATTTCATTTATTGAATCAGAACATAAAAATTATTCATTTTAGGGTTGTCCTTAGTGTAAATATACTACACTTAAATGTGCTTATTGTGGAAAAGAATTTAAACGATTAAAATCAGCGATTAAATCAGATATTGTTTATTGTTCTAAAGAATGCGGAAATAGGCATAAAAATAATTTAATTAAAGTGAATAATAGCACAGCATATCGACGAAATGCATTTGACTATTATCCTCATAAATGTGCTATTTGTGGTTGGAATGAAGATGAAAGAATCTTAGAAGTCCATCATATTGACGAAAATCATGACAATAATGAATTAAATAATTTAATGATTTTATGTCCTATTTGTCATAAAAAATTAACTTTGCATTTATATAAAATAGAAAATAATAATTTATAGCCCTTATAATTTATTTGGGCTATACATATAGAGGACGTGGTGTAATGGTAACACGCTAGCTTTGGGAGCTTGAATCGCAGTTCGAATCTGACGTCTTCTACCAGTCGAGAATAAAAATCCTTAATTGATTTTTTATAAAAATTATTATATAATATATATAGAAAGTTAAGGAAGGGATTTAAAAATGGAAATTTCATTTGAAACTGCTCAGTTGGTTCATGAAGCGATTGCGTATACAATTGCTAAAACATCGTATTTTACAACTGGTCAAATTCCTTCAGCAGATGATGTCAATAGCGCAACAAGTTTGTTTTTCTGTAAGTTTTTGGAAGATGAGAAGAATATTACGACAATTCGGTAATAAGAAAGGAATTGATGAAAATGGAAATTAATTTTGGTTCTCGGTATGCTGATCTCGATAACAATGTTTATAAGGTTGTGGGTAATGCATTTCATTATGGCGATAAGGCTGATGAAGTAATTTTCCTTGCTCCTATCAAGAATGGCACTGTGGGCGATGTTCAGTATATTTCTCGTAAGGAAATGGAAAAGGGTGGAATTTTGTTCCCTGTTTCTAAGTATAATTAAGTCCCGTTAGTCCAATGGATAAGACCTGTGGCTACGGACCACATAATCGGGGTTCGAATCCTCGACGGGATACCATTTACTTTTGCATTTGATATCGTTTTATATTAATATTCCCTACATACTATAAACCGTGGATTTGTAGCCACATCGCGGAGAGGTAGTTTTTGACTCCGCTACATGGGCGATTAGCGCAGCTGGTAGCGCATATCCCTTACAAGGATGGGGTCGGCGGTTCGAGTCCGTCATCGCCCACCAATAGAAAGGAATGAATTAAATGTCTCAATATCTCAATTTTTTTATTAAAACTGGTGAAAATCAGTATCAGCAAATTGCGAATTATTCTCGCAATCATGTGATTTATCGAGCATTTAATTCTGCTCCTTATGAGCAAATTACACGATTAACTGAATTAAAGATAGTAAATGCTATTGGAGAATTGAAAGCAGCGAAAGATGCTTACCAAAAAACAATGCGAGACAATGATGAGCAAGTTGCAATTCAGTATCGGCTATGTTCAAAAGATGAATTTTTCGATGTTTATGGTCAAATCCAACAGACAAATAAAGAATTGAGACAAGATGTTGAAGAATGTAATAATGGGATTCTTGAACTTCAATTTATTCAACGAATGACAAGGACTCCCAATGATGCCGTTATTTATTTTGGGGTTGAGATTTATGACCCTAAAGATGAAGATATAATTTAATATAAAGACCCTTGCAGCAAACTCTTCTAATGAAGAATTACAGGTTCAAATCCTGTTGAACGCACTGGCGTTTATGGCGGAAATGGTTTACGCGATTGACTGATAATCAATTTATTCATACTTAGGGGTCTTGGGCTTAACGAAATTTAGTTCAAAAATGTTAAAATGTCCGAAATTTCGTTTCCGCGTCTATGATAGTAAAAGCACGATAAATAAATTAACTATATCTCTTAGTCATGCCATAAAATAAAATGATATGGTTTTATAGAGAGAAATTTTGGCTTGGAGAATCGGGAGAGCCAATAGACGCACAATTTAGTATACGGCCGTCGCCAAACAGGTAAGGCACAGGACTTTCGAGAAATCGTTTAAATGGGTTATATTATGTGATGGGTTAAGTAGCATAATATAAGTTCTGTTAGTAGGACGCCAACCGGAATGATTGGTAGTATGAGTGCAAGTCTCATTTTCTCGCCCTGACTCCTGCATCTGCTGGTTCGAGTCCAGCCGGCCGTGCCACCGGAGTTCTGCTAAATCATATATTTAATTAAGAATTTGCTACTCCGAACGAATATATGAGGATTTAAAAAATGGGTCTAGATGACGCAGATAACCTGCTCCGGACCAGAAATAAGTGAGGAAAATAATGTATATTTGTCCAACTTGTAATAGAGGATTTTCAACAGAAAAAGGTGTGGCAAAACATTTTCTAAGTTGTTGGAAAGAACAAAATCCATATCATCAATCAAAACCTGCCCCTCGTAGCGAAGATATTAACACAATGGAAATAAATGATGATGTAATGAATTTTTTTAATTCATTTAAACAGAGGTAAAAATGGAAGAAGTCGCGGTCAAAACTCATTTAATTATCACTGATATTCATGAAGAATATCATATGAATTGGTGTGGTAAAATCTTTGACGCAAATCCTAAATTGAAAAATGGTTTACCTGTTTTTACAATTATTGGTAGTCGTGGTCGAATGGAAATTAGCACGATTGATATGAATCAATTGGAAAAATGTGCTAAATCCTTAACCTATCCGCGAGGTCGTTCTGCTGTTTCTAAAGATAGTTCTCAAATCTATATCCAAGAGGTAGATGGAAATGAAAAACTATTGGGCGTTTTAACTCATAAGCATATCAAGAGTTATGCTCCAATGTATGATAAAGTAGGTTTTAGATAAGGAGAGTAATATGAATTTTCGAACTAAGAAACATTACGAGTATCGTATCGCAAAGCTGAAGGCTAAGGGTGAGGTTGTTAATGCCAACCTAATTCGTAAAGCTGAACGCAAATTGCGTAATATGAAATAATTTGACATTTTAAAAAAAATATTATATAATAAATATATAAAGTAAAGGCTTATCCAGCAAATTTTAGGAATGAAGATTCAACTTGGGTTGTTCATTAGAGCCTTGTCAGATATTCCGGCTTGGAGTAATGGTAGCCCGCCTGACTCTAAATCAGGTCGCCTCGGTTCGAATCCGAGAGCCGGTGCGGCATTAAGTAAGAAACCTCCCCGTGGTAATGCTGGTTAATACTAATTCTTGCGTTAAGAAAATGAAGCAATATGTATATAAACCATTGATAAGTCTTCATTGAGACAGGATGTAGGATTCGAAGTGTCCATCATTTAAAGAGTAGTCTATAGCCGCGGAATAGATTTTTGGTATAGACACACACTGTCAAGGTTCTCGATTTACCTTAAACAAAATCGAATATTTGGGCCGGTAATGTGTTAAAGTAGGCACGTCAGTCTGTAAAACTGATACCTTATGGTTCGAGTGGGTGCGATTCCCTCTCGGCCCACCAGTAGGTTATAAAGGTGAAATCCCATCAAGTGGCAATACACCGAGAGCGTGTGTTGGATATTTGATTACCTATGAGTCCCCAAGCATAAAGTTATAATAGCGAGGGCGGGCCCTTGTGTCGAAATGACAAGGTGAGTTATAGGGTATAGTTTAATGATTATGAGCTGTTTGGAGTACGTTAATGATTTGTCAATAAAATGAATGTAAGGTGTCCTATTCGCCTGCCAAACATAATACAGGAGTTTTATTGGACAGAATTTTTCTGTTATTAATAGTGAAGTAGCTGATGGTTAACAGGTAGGTAGCATAACACAAGGTGCGCTTTAGTGGTTATGAAGTAAGCGATAACATTATTAATAACAGGGATTTTTTGTTTATAAGCGCGCTCCGGGCGAGAGCGAGCGTAAAAATCGAAAATCCAAATCAAAAATAGTTTTAGAAAATTTAAATATAAATGCTGGTGTGGCGCAATTGGCAGCGCAATTGATTTGTAATCAATCGGCTATCGGTTCGAGTCCGATCACCAGCTCCATAATATCCGCACGGATGGCCGTGGTCATAAGTTTAGCTAACTTGCTCTATTAGAGATTTGGTGCGGTATATAAATTAATATGGGCCTATAAGCGAGTGGTATGACCCTCATTCGCTATTTTTTTGAGAAAAAGGTGTATTATTATGAAGTATTCTCTGGATAAGTATAAGTATTTTATCTATTATGACAAGAATGGTAAGAAGACGGTTTCCGCAGTTTCTACCTATGCTGGTAGAACTGTAAAGGGCTATGCTAAGTGTGATCCTCGTGATAATTTTTCTGAGGATAATGGTAAGAAGCTCGCAGCAGCCCGGTGTAATGCTAAGGTGGCTGATAAGCGCGTGAAGCGCGCAGAAAAGAAAATGGGTGATGCGCTCCGTCAGTTGGATGCGGCTGAGGCCTATTACAAGCGTATGCGGACTTATTTCAATGATGCATCCAGAGATGCTGAGTTCGCAAAGAATGAAGTTGTTTGTCTCGAACAGGAAATGTAATATAAACGGGGTTTAATACCCCATATGCCGGGGTGCGCAAGTGGTCATAAGCGCCTAGTCTTGAAAACTTGTGTGAGCTAATTACTCCCGTGGGTTCGAATCCCACCCCCGGCGCGGCATTAAGTAAGAAACCTCCCCGTGGTAATGCTGGTTAATACTAATTCTTACAAATTTAAATTTGATTATAGGAGGAAAAATTATGGAAAATAAACCATTATCAAGAGCCTATAATCGTGATGTATCCAAAAGAAAAGCATTAAGAAAACGTCAAATCATACGAAATATTTATTGTTGGAGTGATAATCCTGATTATTATAATAATCTCCATCAATATTCAAAAAATAAAATTCATTGTTCATGCCCTTGGTGTTCTGAGAAAACGCGGAATAAAGGTCATCGTAGAATTGCTAAAAATTATAATCGGTCAATCAACTGGAAAAAATCTGATTTGATTAAAATTGAAGCGATGTGCGCTGATTTAAAAGAAAATATTTGATTTTTATTAAAATATATATTATAATATATATATAAAGACTTGAACAGCAAAAACTGGATAGTAAATCCACTCCTTAACTGGTTCGGTAGTTCGAATCTACCCTGACCCACCATATGGGTCGGTAGCGAAGTGGTCAAACGCGGTGGAACCAAACAAAAGAGTCTTGTTTGACAAATTTAAAAAAATATAATATAATATATATAGAAAATGAAACAAAGAGTAAGAAAAAAACGCCCTGAACCACCTTGGTATTTTTATTTTGACACTGATAATTGTTATCGTTGTAAAAATAAAAATGGATGTGGCGGTTGTAAATTTCTAAAAAAATATATTCATACAAAACAAAAAAATAAATAAAGGCTCGTTACAGCAAATTTGTGTTTTATAAAAACAATCTCGAAAAATTGCTTGAAAAATTTTTCTTACATATTTAGAGCCTTGCTGTATGCCGCTGTGGTGGAATGGCAGACACAGCAGACTTAAAATCTGCCGACCCTAAAGTCGTACCGGTTCAAGTCCGGTCAGCGGCACCATTTATCATAATAAAGGAGTGATTATTATTTCTCGTTCGTATAAGAAAACCCCTTATTGTGGAGATAAGAAATCCAAAGATTTGAAACGTTATGCTAATCGAGTTATTAGACAGCGTTTGAAAAATTCTGATGATAAATTGAATTATAAGTCATATCGCAAAGTATATGAATCGTGGAATATTTGTGATTTTTGTACTATTGCACCTGATTTTGAAACATATTATAAATTTATGGTAGATCAATGGCATTCACGTCAGATTAATGGCTGGCATGAACCTTATCCTACACGAGAACAAACTCGTAAGGAGTATCGTAAATATTATAAAAACAAATAATTTGACATTTTCAAAAAATTTTTGTATAATATATATAGAAAGTTAAAGAACTTTCAAAGCCTTTTCTTTAAATCCCTATCCCCAAAGGTAAGACTGTTTGGCATTTTCAACTTCATAAAGAAAATGCTTACGCAGGTATAGTATAATGGCTAATATATCTGGCTTCCAACCAGAGGATGAGGGTTCGATTCCCTTTACTTGCTCCATTCCCTTTAATGGGACTGTTCATATAATATTGAGAGCCGTGCAGCAAATTTTTATTAGAAAGTTATTTCTACTAAAAAAGGATGATGCTATAATTAATAGCTCCATTTACGGCTCATGAAGAGTTATCTAAGTGTAGATGCGATGATGGGGCTCTCGAAAATTACCATTGTCAATTTGAGAACGATAATGTTTAATGAGTCTTTTTTTTTTACTTGCCTTCTTAGGAGGTCATAGCTAGTAGGAATGTGGCGATTATCGACAAAACATTCGAAAGCAATGAAGAACGGCAGGTTATTTATTGAATAGGTAAAGGCACAAACAGCAATTATTAGATGATTATAATTAATGCTAGAAATTTTTAAATCAACGTGCCTTGTTTTTTTCTCACGCGTATTTCCAATTTTTTTCCAGTTTTGGTAAATTTTTTCCAGCAACATGCTCCGTTAGCTCAGTGGTAGAGCAGTAGCCTTTTAAGCTATTGGTCCGGGGTTCAAATCCCCGACGGGGCACCATAGGTGAATACGGCACCTAACCCCTTTCAATTTGGGAAATTTAAGACGGCAATTCATATATCAACGTTGATAACGGTAAGAAGGTCTATCAATCTTGAAAAAGATTAAGGGTTGTGCATATCTTCCCTGATTAGATATATGAAGTGGGGCAACGGGAGGCTCGCCCACTATAATATCGGGCCCTCCACCATGGTAGGGAACTCCAATGGTTAGAGAACAGCCTGCAAAGCTGGTACCTGTCGGTTCGATTCCGACCCCTACCTCCAATAGATAATAAAAAATTTAGGGATAGTAGAAATACTATCCCTTATTTGATTTTTATAAAAAAATATATTATAATATATTTATAAGGGGTGAATTATTATGCCATTAAATAAAGGTTATTTAACTGCTAAAACAGATAAGGCTTCTGATGAAGTATTTACTCCTGAATATGCAGTTAAACCTCTATTAAAATATATCACACTATATGCTTAGAAGCATAATTTTAATCAAAATAATCCTCTGACTATTTGGTGTCCATTTGATAAAGAATTTAGTTATTATGTTAAAACATTATCTACTCTTCCATATGTGAAAATTATTTATACTCATATTGATGATGATAAAAATTTTTTCTATTATGAGCCAGATAATTATGATATAATTATTTCTAATCCACCATTTTCTCAGAAAGATGATATTTTGAAAAGGTTGTATGAATTAAACAAACCTTATGCGATGCTTTTGCCAATTCCTTCGCTACAAGGGCAAGCTCGTTTTCCTTATTTACAAGATATTCAATATTTAGGATTTGACAAAAGAATTAACTATTACAAAGATGAAGCTATGACTAAAACACAAGATGGCGTATCATTTGGTAGCTGTTATCTGTGTAAAAATTTTTTACCAAAAGATTTAATTATTGAAGAATTAATTAAATAAGAAATAAACTATAATATTTATAAAAAGTTAAAAAGGAAAATAATTATTATGCCTACTACTGCTTGTGATATTTTTATTGAAAATTATATTGACAAAGATGGTTACAGCGATACAATTTATATTGATGATTTAATTACTAGATTCGGAGACCAATTTAAATCAAACAATGGCTGCCAATGGGCTCGTAAAGGATCAAAATTAGATAAACGATATAATTTAATTAGGTTTCAGGCCCGTGATCTCGGTGGTCGTGGTAATAAAGTTGTGGCAGTTAAAACAGAAGGTTTTCGTGAAACTATCGAAAATCATAATATTCCTGCTTCAATTAAAACTGCTATGAAGGGCAAACCTTGTGCTGTTCTTGGTGTAATTACTTCTGATATGGAAATTGATCATAAAAATGGTAAGTATAATGTAGAGCAATATCAAGATAATGATTTCCAACCTTTATCAAAGAGTGTAAATGATGCTAAACGTGAACATTGTAAGCGTTGTAATTCTAGCGGCTGTCGTTTTAAAGCTTCCACTCTTGGATATGCTGTAGATTTTATTGAGGGAGATGAAAACTCTTCTACTTGCCAAGGATGTTATTGGTATGACCCTCAATTATTTAATCAGATTATTTCAGCAAATTATATTAAAAAGTAAGGAGAGTAATAATGAGTTTTACTTTTACTAATGAATCTTGTTTTGATTTATTTCCAAAAATTACTGATAACTCTATTGATTTAATTTTGATAGATCCGCCTTATGAAATTTCTCGACCAACTAATTTTTAGAATGGTGAAGAAACTGGTCGTGATACTGATCGATTTAGAATTTCAATGGATTTTGGAGAATGGGATAAAAATTTTTCTGGATTAGATATTGTTGTTAAAGAGGGGTATCGTATTTTACGGCCAGGTGGAACAATGATTTGTTTTTATGACTTGTGGAAGATTGAAACTTTAAAAAATTTGTATGATAAAAATAAATTTAAATAGGTGCGTTTTATCGAATGGCTAAAAACTAATCCTGTTCCTATTAATAGTAAGATAAATTATTTAACCAATTCTCGTGAAGTCGCAGTTTCTGCAATTAAAGTTTCTAAACCCACCTTTCATAGTTCATATGATAAGGGTATTTATTCTTACCCTATTTGTCAAGATAAGGGACGTTTCCATCCAACTCAAAAACCATTAGCATTTATGGAAGAACTAATTAAAAAACATTCTAATGAAGGCGATATGGTATTTGATTGCTTCGCAGGGAGTTGTACTACTGGATTAGCAGCATTTAATACTGGACGAAATTTTATTGGCTGTGAAATTGATCAAGAATATTATGAAAAAGCTAAATTAAGAGTATCTCATTGTATGTAAATAAATTTTTATTTGATTTTTTTTAAAAAATATAATATAATATTTATAGAAAGTTAAAAATGTTATAAATTTTCCTCTTGTCCAAGAGGAGTCAAAGAGAAAAAGGAGAGTAAAACTATGAGTGATTTTCTGAACGCTATGAAGAACGCTACCAATTTCACCTACACTGAAAACGGTGCGTTAACTCACAAGTCTACTGGCACTGACCTGTATGATATGTTCGCACTGGGTGGCGCTATGCGTACTCGTTCTGACGAGGACGTTATTCTGATGTTCCAGAAGGCATATAAGGAGAATCCTGTATATGCTATGAAGTGCCTGTTTTATCTGCGTGATGTGCGTGGAGGTCAGGGTGAGCGCCGTTTCTTCCGTACTGTCATGAAGTATATGGCTAAGCATAATGCAGACGCCGTTCGTGATATGATTCAGCATATCCCTGAGTATGGTCGTTGGGACGATCTGTATGTGTTCGTTGGCACTCCTTTGGAGAAGGACGCATTTGAATTCATTAAGGGTCAGCTGGCTCTGGATGTTCAGTGCAAGACTCCTTCCCTGTTGGGTAAGTGGCTGAAGTCTGAGAATACTAGTTCTGCGGAGTCCCGCAAGCTGGCTCATATCACTAAGACCCATATGGGTATGACTTCTCGCCAGTATCGTAAGACTTTGTCTATTCTGCGTGCCCGTATCAACATTGTTGAGCGTCTTATGTCTGAGAACCGTTGGGACGAGATTGAGTTCGATAAGATTCCTTCTCGGGCTGGTCTGATTTATAAGAATGCATTTGCTCGTCATGACATTGAGCGCGAGAAGAATGGTGCCCGCACTTATGAGGATTTCGCCAAGGATACTACCACTAAGGTAAATGCTAAGGCTCTGTATCCTTATGAGGTTGTTGATAAGGCTCTGAATCGCATGAGACATAGCTGGGGCTCTAATACTGTTGCATTGGATGACACTGATCGTCTGATGATCAATAAGTATTGGGATAATCTGGCTGATTATTTCAATGGCAAGACCTTTAATGGTATGGCTATCGTAGATACCTCTGGTTCTATGTGTGGCTCTGAGGCTTCTGCCCCCATTAATGTAGCCATTTCTCTTGGTATGTATTGTGCTGAGAAGGCGAAGGGGCCCTTCCAGAATCACTTTATCTCCTTTGAATCTAATCCTCACTTCATCGAGGTTGAGGGTGTGGATTTCTGTGATAAGGTGTATCGTGTCAGTCGCGCTCCTTGGGGTGGTTCTACCAACGTCGAAGGCGCATTTGATATGATGCTGGATGTTGCTATTGCTAATCATTGCACTCAGGATGAGATTCCTCAGAACCTGATTGTGATTAGCGATATGGAGTTTAACTACTGCGTGTCTTCTAACGCTTATCGCTCTTCTTGGGGCGGTGGTGGCGTCGATAACACTCTGTTTGAGAAGATGCGTGCTAAGTGGGCAGCCCATGGCTATGCTATGCCTCATCTGGTGTTTTGGAATGTTCAGGCTCGTCAGAATAACATTCCTATGCGCGACGAAGCAAATGTGTCCTATGTCTCTGGTATGAGTCCTGTTATCTACGAAATGCTCCTGAGTGGCAAGACTGCACAGGATTTGATGTATGAGAAGTTGGACAGCGAGAGATACGCTCCTATCCACTAAGGATTTTAAGGGACGATATATGTAATAATATATCGTCCCTTTTTTCTATTTGCATAGATTTCCAATTTTTTACCAAAATTTTATAAGGTATAAATTGATTTTTAAATAAAAATATAATATAATATATATAGTAAATAAATAAGATATAAATTTTTAAGGAGATATAATACATGAGTGAAAATGGAATGATCCAGAAGGACCTCGTCCTCTCTATTAACGAGTATGCTTATGTGTTGGACCGCACTAAGGGTAATGTTCTGTGCCACGTCGGTCCTACTAAGACTTCTCTGTCTCAGTCTGATGAACTGGTTCGATTTGATGTTCGAACTAAGAAATTCGTTCCCTGCTCCTATAATGAAGCCATTTATCTGTTTGCGTCTGCCCCAGAGAATTGGTATCTGGTTCTGAAGAATCCTACCCATAGTGGTAAGCGTCCTACAATCGGCACTTCCAATAACCTTCCTGAAGATATTGATGTTGGTTGTAAGATTAACATTCGTGGCCCTGTATCTTTTGCTCTGTATCCCGGCCAGATGGCTAAGGTTATTCAGGGTCATGCTCTTCGCACCAACCAGTATTTGTTGGCTCGTGTTTATGATGCTGAAAAAGCTAAGAGCGAAGGCGGACAGGTTGTAGATGCTGAGGGTAATGTAATTGTTGAAGAGAACAAGAATTATGTCAATGGTCAGATTCTTGTTATCAAGGGCACTGATATTTCCTTCTATATCCCTCCTACTGGTATTGAGGTAATTCCTATCCAGAACCAGGAGAAGAAGGGTTATGTGCGTGATGCAGTCACCCTTGAGCGTTTGGAGTATTGTATTCTGAAAGATGAAGATGGCAATAAGCGTTATGTTCACGGCCCCGAAGTGGTATTCCCTGAGCCTACTGAGAGTTTCGTGACCAGCCCCAAGGGCGGCTATATTTTCCGCGCTATTGAGCTGTCCCCCATTTCTGGTATCTATGTAAAGGTAATCGCTGAGTACCAGGATGATAAGGATCCCAAGATTATCCATCCTGTTGGTGAAGAGCTGTTCATCACTGGTAATGATCAGATGATTTATTATCCTCGTCCTGAGCATGCCATTATCAATTATGACGAGAAGATTCTTCATCATGCTATTGCGATTCCCAAGGGTGAAGGCCGTTATGTAATGAATCGTTTGACCGGCGAGATTACTACTGTGAAGGGCCCCGCTATGTTCTTGCCCGACCCCAGAACTCAGGTAATTGTTAAGCGTAAGTTGAGCGACCGTCAGTGTAATCTGTGGTTCCCCGGCAATCAGGCTGTCCTCGACTATAACCGCGGTTTGTCTGAGAAGTCTGTGGAAAAGGCGATGCGGAATAAGAACATTGTCAATACCGCAGATTTGGATACTCTGTATTCTGCATCCGCAAGTACCAGTGATACTGGGTATGTAAAGACTCTTGCCTATCTGGAGAGTAATGCTTCTATCTCTCGTGGCACTTCCTATACCAAGCCTCGTACTATCACCATTGATTCTAAGTTGGATGGCGTTGTGAGTGTCGATATTTGGACTGGTTATGCGGCTAATGTCATTTCTAAGAATGGTGAGCGCAAGGTTGTTTGTGGTCCTCAGACTATTCTGTTGGATTATGACCAGACCTTTGAGGAACTCCAGTTGAGCACCGGCAAGCCTAAGACCACTGATGTTTTGGAGCATACTACATTCCTTCGTTATGAGAATAACAAGGTATCTGATATTATTAGCGTTGAAACCAAGGACTTCGTGAAGGCTAACGTTAAGGTTAGTTACTGCGTTGATTTTGATACCAAGTATATGGATAAGTGGTTCTCTGTTGATAACTATGTCAAGTATCTGTGTGATCGCGTTCGTTCTCTGATGAAGCGTGAGGCTAAGAAATATGCTATTGAGGAGTTCTATCAGAATTATTCTGATATTGTTCGCAATGTGGCTATTGCTCTTCCTATGGGTGATGAGGAACAGCCGGAAAGGGTCCATGAGGGTCGTTTCTTCCCCGAAAATGGTATGTTCATTAAGGATTGCGAAGTTTTGAGCATCAGTGTCGAGTCTGATATTGCTGAGATTTTGGACGAGCATCAGAAGGATATGGTTGAGAAGAGCCTGGAACTGACTAATGCAGAATCTCGCGTAAAGGTAGCCGAAGCACTGTTTGAGGCCGAAAAGCGCGAGAATGAGCTGGCAAGCACTAAGTTGATTAACCGTATGAATCTTCAGCGCGAGGAGGCCCTGCGTAAGTTGGAAATCCAGAGCGAGGTTAATCGTAAGACTGATGCTGAGAAGCAGGCAGCAAAGCAGGCTGAGCAGGATATGCAGGCTGTCCTGGATGCTATTCAGGAAGCCGGTTTGGAGCGTAAGCGTAAGGAGGCTGAGCAGACTCTGAATATCAAGATGTCTGAGGCTCAGATTGAGGCCGCTAAGAAGCAGGCATATGCTGATTCTGTGGTCAAGATTATGAATTCTATTACTCCTGAACTCACCGCTGCATTGGAGTCTAAGGCTAATGCTGACGTATTCAAGGGTATTGCAAATGGTATCGCACCTTATGCGATGGCTAACAATGAGTCTGCGGCTGACTTCGTTAATACTCTGCTGAGAGGGACCACTCTTGAGGGTATTGTCGATAGAATCACCAAGAAAGACACAACTAACGAGTAATCGTTCTGATATATAAGAAATCAAGGGATAAGTGAAAACTTGTCCCTTGATTTTTTTTTATTTTTATGATATAATATTTATATAAGATAAGAAAAGGAGACATTAGAAATGACTAAAGCCGAACTCGTCTATGAAGTATTGAACCAGTATTCTTGTGTGAGTGCCAAGGAACTCTCTATGTGGATTAAGCGAACTAAGGGTATTGATATGTCTCCTCAGTCAGTGAGTGGTGTATTGAGAACTCTCACTGTTAAAGGTAAGGTTGGTTGTTCCAATTGTGGCAATGGTGCTACTGTATATTGGTGTCGAAATGATAATTGGAAGAAGGTGCGTGATTAATCCATTTGTAATTATTAAAATGAAATTTTAGGTCAAAATAATAAAATTATTTAATCCAAAATTTCATTTTAATTGAAAGGATGTGGATTTATTATGCCAATTCAAGAAATTCATAAAAATGATAAATTTGGACACTGGACTGTATTAGAATAGGCTCCTAATATAGTATCTCCCGATGGAACTAGTCGAAAAGCTTACAAATGTTAGTGTGATTGTGGAAAAATTAAAATTGTTGCGGGAACTCAATTAAGAGCAGGACGATCAACTAACTGTGGTTGTAGAGGTATTTTTTTAAAACTAGGAGAAAAATATCAAGAATGGACTGTATTAAAAAAATCTACTGAAACAAATAAACATCATAACCAATTTTATTTATGTTAGTGCTCTTGCGGTGCTCTTAGAAGTGTAAGAATGTCTGATTTATTAAATGGGAGTTCAAAAAATTGTGGTCATACTCGTTAGACATTATCACAAGGAGCCCTGGCTATTAAACAATTTTTGATAAATAATAATTTAAATTTTTATCAAGAATACACATTTCCAAATTTTCCAAATCGTAGATATGATTTTGCTATTTTTGATAATCAAAATCCTAATATAATTACAAGATTAATCGAATTCGACGGAGAGCAACATAATAAAAACAGCAAATCAAGTTGGCATACTGACGATTTAATTCGTCGAGATCAAGAAAAAAATCAATATGCTTTAAATAATAATATTCCATTAATACGAATTCCTTATTATAAAACTACAATTACTTTTCAAGATATATTTGGTAATAAATTTTTGGTTGAAAAGGAGGAATGATCTATCAAACTATGGATCGATGATGTTCGTCCCGCTCCCGAAGGATATATTTGGATTACTAGCGTAAATCAAGCAAAAGCCGCAATTAAAACCTATGAACTGAATTATTACGACTATGGGGTGCTTATTGATATTGACCATGATGCTGGTGATTGTTTCGATGAAGGTGGAGATTATATTAAATTCCTTGACTGGTTAGAAAGTGAAGGCTATGTTGATGAAGGATTTACCTTCCATATTCATAGTATGAATCCAGTAGGAGTCCAAAATATGAGAGCGATTATTCAAAAGAATGGATGGCGAGAAGTATGAATGAAATTAAATTAGGTTGGCTCAGTCCAACAGCAGAGATGGTGGAATGTAATGCTTATGAGCATATCCAAACCGCATATGACATTTTGGATAAAAATTATGATATGGGCTATGTATTTAATCCTGATGATGTGCTTGTAGATCTGGGTTGGGTACATATCTGCCGAGGCTCGATATTAGATCACGATTATCATTTCTACTGGAATATTAACCGTTTTCTAACACCTGAGCAAATTCAATACTTGAAGCCTTATTTTGAAGATGAAAATTACCCAATTAATGAAGTTCAAAGAGATATATTTTTTGACAGATTGGAGTTAATGTAATGCCCGAGCGAAATTTCGATAAAAATCTCCAAAATGTCCGAAATATCGCTCACGCGGTCAAAAATGAAATTGCGCTCAAACAACAGGAAGCCCTTGGTAATTCTCTTCGCATTAAAACAGAGCGTTTACTTCGTCAAGGACGGTCAATAACAGAGATTTCTTATCGCACTGACAATGCTCTCAAACGCATTGCTTCTCATACTCTCAAATCTCGTCAATATACAATATATAAAATTATAGAAGAAACACTTGAGGAAATTCTTCCTCCTGTAATTAATCAAACATTTGAAGAATTTGCCGATTTTAGTAAAGTTTATAGAGGTGATAATTATGCCGAAATTCTTCGTAGTGAGCGACGTCCATGGGTTTTATGATGAACTGCTGGATGCTCTGGACGATGCTGGGTTTGACCCTGAAAACACTAACCATTATCTGATTTCCTGCGGTGATAACTTTGACCGCGGGCCTCAGAATCTGGAAGTTCAAAAATTCTTCATCCGCACCCCTCGCACAATTCTGATTCGAGGCAACCATGAAGACCTGTTTGATTGGGCGGTACGCGATGGTTTTACAATGCGCGATATTCAAAATGGCACATATCAGACTATCCAAGAGCTGGGTAGGGCTAAAATTCCTGAGCATCAGTGGGCTTCTCAGGATGAAATTATAGAATATGCTTATCGCACAACTCGCGGCTTTTTCGACCGCATGGTTGATTATTTCGAGACTGAAAATTATATTTTCACTCATGGCTGGATTCCTAGTAATTTAAAGTCTCCTGACCATCAATGGCGTAGAGCAACTAAAAATCAATGGGAGAAAGCGCGTTGGGATAATGGTATGGAGCGCGCAATGAAAGGTCATATTGAACCAGGTAAAACTATTGTATGCGGGCATTGGCATACTTCTTGGGGTCATCATCGTCAAGATGGAACTCCTGAATGGGATGTAGGTGCTGATTTTAGCCCATATTATGACAAGGGTATTATCGCAATTGATGCTTGTACCGCTTATTCCCATAAAGTAAATTGTATTGTTCTTGAAGATAAATTTTTAAAGGAGATTGACTAATGATTACACTGTTAATTGTATTAGCCATTGGTTTATTTATTTGGTTATTTATTTGGTGGTTAATTTTTAATAGCCCCACCAGTTCAGACCGTCCTCATTGTTTTCTCTCGTTTCATCGCTTCAAGACTCTCTACAATTTAAATGAGGATAGATATTGTTATACTTGTAATGATTATAGTGATTTTGCCCACCTGTATCTTGACAAGTATCCTGAGCGAGATTATTTATGTGCAGAAGTTCAAATTAAATTCCATTTTATCAGTTTTTTATTCTTCCTCGTCTGGAATATGCTTTGTAAAATCCAAGAGAAGAGAAGTGAAAGAAATAATGGTCTTGAATTGGTGCTGACTCGTGGCAAGGAAGATATTGAGATGATTCGTGCTCGCGCCGAGAAAGAGATTCGTGAAGCGGAACGTATTAATAATAAGGTAAAAGAAAATATTGAAAAAGCAAAACATGACCGTGAAATTAGATTAACATTGAATAAAGAGGAATAAAAAATGATTATTTGCGCGGCAATTAAAGATACTCGCACTGGGGCAGTATTTGGCGGTATTCGCCATGGGTTTATCTATTCTGCGATGCATGATGCGGGTATCACTCCTCCTCATGAAAAAGCCATTGAAGGTTTTCTTGATGAAAAAGGCAATTTCTATGACCGCTATGAAGCATATGATATTGCTATGACTAATGGCCAGATGAGCGCCACCGCTCGTCATTATAAACTGGAAAAACGCGAACGAGAGCTATTTTCGGAGGACTTATATTAAAATGAAAGTTAAAGTAGAATTTGAGTGTGAAATATATTCAGACAAATATACACCATGGTTTGCAGTTAATGATGAAATTATACATACCAATTTCGAGTGTGTGGAAAACCTTAAAGTGTTTGATGTTGAAACAGGAGAAGAACTTTAAGACGGAGGTATTACTGATGAATTGTGATGATTATTTTAATCAAATCGCAAAACCTGGCAAGTGCGAAGTATGTGGAGTGGAAGAGCCAGTTGTAGTTTTAGCCTCTTCATTTGGACCTTGTAGTTGTGCTTATTGTAAAGAGTGCTATGATTTCAATCTTGAGCCTTATTATTTATGCGTCTCTACTGTTTGGTCTTGCGGTTGGGATAATATGTCTGAACGAGCCAAAAATATTATTGAAAAATCTCTTATTAAAATTGGTAAGACCTTCGATGAAATGATGGAAGATGCCAAAAAGATGGATCAAGATTATCTAGATTGGTGTAATAGAACAACTGAAAATGATAGGGTAGAGGACTAATCCTCTACTCTATTTTTGATTTTTGAAAAAATTTATGATATAATATTTATATAAGTTAAAGGAGTGATAAATATGGATGCCATTAAACAATCTCTATATGCTCATTATAAAGAGTCTCTGGAATATTTTGATAAACGCAATATCGTAGGTCTGTTCCTTCAAGGTAGTCAGAACTATGGACTTGCTTATGAAAATAGCGACGTTGACACTAAGTTAATTGTTTTGCCTAATTTTAATGAAATTGCGTTTAATAAAAAGCCGGTTAGCACCACTCATATCCGAGAGAATGAAGAGCATATTGATTTCAAAGATATTCGGTTGTATATGCAGACTTTCAGGAAACAAAATTTGAATTTCCTTGAAATTCTTTTCACTCCGTATAAAATTGTCAATCCTGATTATGCTCCTTATTGGGACGTGCTAATTAATCATCGAGAAGATATTGCTCATTACAATCTCTATCGAGCAGTTAAGAGTATGAAAGGTATTGCTCTGGAAAAATATCATGCTCTTCAACATGAATATCCTAGCAAAGTCGATGTTCTTGCTCAATGGGGTTATGACCCTAAACAACTGCATCATCTGCTCCGCGTTGAAGAATATTTAATGCGGTATATGGAAGGTGAGCCTTATGAAGATTGCCTCCAACCAAAAGATAAGGAATATTTAATTTCTGTTAAACGGGGCTTGTATAATGTCGATGAGGCCGTTGCTAAGGCTGATGCAGCTATGAAGCATATTACTGAGCGCGCTGACGCATTTTGTGAATCTCACCCCGATGAATATAATAAAAAAACTGACGAACTTCTGGATTTTGTTCAATACCAGATTATGAAAAAATGTGTGAGTGAGGAATTGAAAAATGCTTGATGGAATAACATTGCTTGATACTGGCACTAAAGTAGTTTCATACACTTGGGGCTGGAGTTGGGGTGGATTTATTGCAACAATATTTGCAATACTTCTTATTGTTGTCTCTATTATATGTATGATTGATGGCACTGGAGGAGAAATATTTTTTATTGCTGCAATATTTGTTGGAATGCTTGGCTTATTTATTTTTGCTCATGCTAAACCAGCTAAAATAATTAATACTTATAGTGTTATAATCGATGATTCTGTATCAATGACAGAATTTTACGATAAATATGAAGTCCTTAATATAAAAGGAAAAATTTTTACAATTACTGAAAGAGAGGATACGGATTAATGGAAATTGAATTAACTCTGTAGGATGTTAAACATCTAGAGTCTAAAATGGAAGACCTTGTCGGTTGGATGACTGCCAATATGTCATCATTCTCTGCTATTGCATTCGCGGTCACCGTTCTAAGCAGCGCAATCGAAGATGCTAAAAATCAACTCACTGATAGTGAAACTGAAGATTATGCAGAAGATGTTTCTGATGAAGATTGCGAATGCGCTGTATGTGATTGCGTTGAGGGGGAAATGTAATTGGCCTCTAAAGTCCTTGATATGATTAATAAGGAAGCTAATCGCCAATACAATAATATAGAACTAATCGCTAGCGAAAATTTCGTTAGCGATGAAATTCTATATGCGGTTGGCTCTATTCTTACAAATAAATATGCCGAAGGCTATCCCGATGTAGAAGATACTGCGGGCTAGCGTGGACGATACTACGGAGGATGCCAATATGTGGACGAGATTGAAGACTATTGCCGCAAAATGTGGCAAAAAGCGTTCAATACTGATTATCATGTCAATGTTCAGCCCCATAGTGGCGCTAATGCTAATACTGCTGCTTACTTGGCTGTTTTAAAACCAGGAGACACAGTTTTATCTATGAGTCTTGAAAATGGCGGTCATTTAAGCCATGGGCTTAATGCTAATATTAGTGGTAAATTATATAATTTCATTCATTATGATGTTGATGAAAATGGATTAATTGACTACGATGATTTGGCTAAAAAAATTGACCGCTGGAATCCACAGTTAATAATTGCTGGAGCTAGCGCTTACCCTCGTCAAATTGATTTTCAAAAAATTTATGATATTATCCAAGAGGTAAAAAAGGAATATGATGATTCATATAATCCTTATTTTATGGTTGATATGGCGCATATTGCTGGTCTGATTATCGCGGGCGACCATCCATCTCCATTTGGCCTCGCTGATATTATTACCACGACAACTCATAAAACTTTACGTGGGCCTCGTGGTGGTTTAATTTTTTGTAAACCTGAACTGGCTAAAAAGATTGATAGTGCTGTATTCCCCGGACTTCAAGGTGGCCCACTAGAGCATGTTATTGCTGGAAAAGCAATTTGCGCGGAAGAAGCTTGCACTCAAGAGTATAAGGATTATATCCATCAAGTAGTTAAAAATTGTAAAGCGATGGCTGATCATTTTACTGAATTAGGATATGATGTAATTACTGGAGGAACAGATAATCATCTGTTTCTATTGGACTTCTCTAACAAGTTTCCAACTATCACTGGCTTAGCAGTATAGAACAAACTTGATGAATTTGGTATAACGCTCAACAAGAATACAGTTCCTAATGAAAAACGTAGTCCAAAAATTACAAGTGGTGTCCGCATTGGCACTGCCGCAATGACTACCAAAGGCTGGAAAGAATCAGATTTTATCTGGTGTGCTGACCAAATTGATTACATTATTAAAAAAATGGCTGAAGAAGATAAGGAAATGGTTTAAACCATTTCCTTTTTTTTGATTTTTTTATAAAAATATAATATAATATATATAGAAAGTTAAGAAAGGATTGATTTAATATGTCTGAGCATGTTGGATACGTTGTTAAAGTTGAAAAGCTGCGTCCTCATACTAATGCTGACCGCCTTCAGGTAGCAACCTTCTTCGGAAATGATACCTGTGTTGGTCTGGATGTAAAGATTGGCGATATTGGCGTTTATTTCCCCACTGACCTTCAGCTTGATTATGATTTCTGTGTTCAGAATCATCTTCTGCGTAAGTTGATTGATGGGACTCCTGATAAGGGTTATATGGACCCCAATAAGCGCAATGTTTCTACCATTAAGCTGCGTGGTGAAAAGTCTGATGGTATTTATGTGAATATCTCTGATTTTGACTATTGTTTCGATGATGATGCTTCTAAGTATCTAAAGATTGGCGATACTATTAGCGTAGTTAATGGTCATTCTATTTGTCAGAAGTATATTCCTCATTCTAATAAGCAGACTGGCAATCCTACTGAGGGAAATCGCACTCGCAAGAAAAAGGTTCCTATTGCTCCTCTCTTCACTGAGCACGCTGATACTGAGCAGCTGGCTTATAACCTTGGTGCATTCCAGGCGGGCGATCAGATTGAAATTACTCTGAAGATGCATGGCACTTCTCAGCGCACTGGTTATTTGCCCGTATTTAAGGGTTATAAGCGTTCTCTGTGGGATAAGATTATGAAGCGTGATGGCATTCCTATTTATAAGTGGGGTTATGTATCTGGCACTCGTCGCACTGTTCTGGAGAATTTTAATGGTGGTTTCTATGGTTCTAACCTGTTCCGTGAACAGCATTCTAAGTTCTTCGAGGGTAAACTCCATAAGGGTGAAGAGGTTTATTATGAGGTCGTTGGCTTCACTGATACTGGTACTCCTATTATGGCGTCCGCGGCGAATAAGAAGCTGAATGATAAAGCATTTATCAAGCAATATGGTGAAACCACTACCTTCTCTTATGGTTGCGAATCTCCTCAGTCTGAACTCTACGTTTATCGTATGACTATGACTAATGAGGATGGCGATGTAGTAGAGTACTCTCCTGATTTCATGCGTTATCGTTGTGAGCAGATGGGTTGTAAAACTGTTCCTGTTATGTGGAAGGGTTTTATCCCCGCTGACGAAACTCTGGAAGAGTGCTATAACTGTAATGGTGAGTGGGGCACCTGGAGAGTTATCCGTAAAAACACTCCCGGCGAGTGGATTATGAATATGGCAGAGCAGTATTATGCTGGTCCTGACCCCATTGGCAAGACTCATACTCGCGAGGGCGTGGTTGTTCGTATTGTCAATAAGCCTAAGTTCTGCGCCTACAAGCATAAGAACTTTGAATTCAAGTGTTTGGAAGGTCTTGTAAAGGCAGAAGCTGAGGCTCCTGATATGGAGGAAGCACAGGATGAAGTATGACCCTGTAAAAGTTCCGCTCGATTCAGCAATGGTCGAGCGGAACGCTCGAAATGAGTGTATCAATGAAATTCGCCCTCGTATTCCAGAAGCATTATGGGATAAAATTTCAGAGGATTTAGTTCGCGATCAATGCTTGAGTTTATGGACTTGCTGTATTGAATGCATCAAAGAGATGGCTGACGCTTGGGAAGAACAAAATGGTGAAAACCTTGTGTGGGTGCCTGGCCACTATGAAGTCCAAAAGGAGAAAGATTGATGAAAAAGAATATCACTCTGAGTGAAGATAAATTTAAGCGCATTTATTGCGGTTATCTGAAATATTTGGCACTTCAAAGCGGCGGCGTCGATAACTGGTCATGGTATGGAGATTCACTTGGTGATTTTTTGAAAGAGTGTTATTTAGAAAATCATCCTGATAAAACTCTTGAAGATCTTTTTGATGAAGATTATGATTTTGATACAGTTGTTGATGAAGATTTAAAAAGTGGAAATTTTTAATTATGATTAATTTACATTTTCATAAAGCAGAGCCTGTTCCATTTTATGTCAATACAGTTTTTTCTCTCTACAGATGCAGCAAATGCGACAAAGTATTGTTGGTAAACCGCTATACTGGGTATCGCAAATGGATGTCAGAGGAAAAGCATTATACCAGGCTTATAAATCAGAAACAGGGCTATAAGCTCTGTTTTTGATTTTTTATAAAAAATATATTATAATATATATAGAAAGTTAAGAAAGGAATTGATAAATATGATGTTTATTATTTCGATCCTGTTGGTTGGCGTGTTGTTTTTGGTGCCGTCTGCTGTATGCACTTGGCTTTGGGGATTGATTCTTGTCCCTATGTTTAACATTGAGCCAATCAGTTTTTGGAGCATGTATGGTTTGATTTGGATGGTGCAGCTTATGGCTGGTAGCCTCTTCGAAGACATTGCTCTGTTTAATTCCTATCTTAATAATGAGTTGTTTGATAATATTAAATTTAATTCGGAAGATGAGGATAAGTAATGTTTGAAGAGCACGCATTTTATTGTATGAAGTGCGGCCATCGAGGTATTCCGTTGGCTCGACGCACAAGTCATCAACACGAACGTTTCCATCGTAAGAAATTGTATTGTCCTTATTGTAAGGAAGAAGTCAATCATATCGAATGCAAGAATGAGACTGACATTGAAGAATTTTTGAAAAATTTTAACGAAGGGGTGTATGCGAATGAAGTCGAAGACTCTGTGGCTCATTGCCGGAGTGCCTGGAAGTGGTAAATCTACTTTCCTTGCTAATAAGGTTAATAGCTCTAAAGCAAAAATTGTTTCTCGTGATGCCATTCGTTTTAAACTCCTTGGAGATGGAGACTCTTATTTTAAGAACGAAGATACTGTCTGGAATATGTATGTAGATGCTATTAAGAATAGCCTTCAGGAAAATGAGCATACTATTCTTGATGCCACTCATTTGAATGAGCGTTCTCGCAATAAAATTCTTGATCGTTTAAATTTAAATAACGTTAATATCAATGTTATTTATTTTAAAGTTCCTCTGAATGTGTGCATTGACCGGAATGCTCAGCGAACTGGCCGAGCCCATGTGCCGACTGATGTAATTACCAAAATGTATGCTTCTTACCGCTACCCCACCTTTAATGAAAAATACCATTATGATCGTATCCTTGAGGTCGATGAAAATGGAAATATTAATGAATGGAGTGATAAGTAATGGCGATTTTCGCTACGTCAGATATGCACTTCGGGCATGACCGAGAATTCATCTGGAAGGTTCGTGGATTTAAGTCCATCCAAGAGATGAATGATGCATACGTGAATCGTTGGAATAGCGTGGTTGGTCCTGAAGATGATGTTTATTGTCTGGGCGATTTAATGCTCGGCGACCCTTCTAATATTGAGTATATTAAGAAACTCAATGGCAAAATCCATATTGTATATGGTAATCATGATACTAATAATCGGCGTAAAATGTATGCTGAACTTCCTAATGTGGTAGAAGCATCATGGGCGATTATGTTAGATTATAGAAAATATCATTTTTTTATGACACATTTTCCTTGTATGACTGGTAATTTGGAGAAAGAAAGTTTGAAACAATGCACTTGTAATTTGTTTGGACATACCCATCAGACTACCAATTTTTATAATGATTTGCCATTTATGTATCATGTTGGAGTTGATTCTCATGATGGCTATCCTGTAAGTCTTGATATTATTATCGAGCAAATGAATGCCAAAGTAAGAGAATGTCGTTCTTACCTTGATGAAGAGGAAACAACTCCTGCTCCGGTAGAGCGCAAGACCCCTGATTTTCCCGCTCGTTTAACTCAAAAAGAAATGTTAGAGGAGCATAAAGCAACTATTCGTTGTGATAAATGCGTATATAGTGCATGGTTCTGTGGTCAAAACCCCACTGATTGTCATGAGTATCGTTGCGACCCGCCTGATGGTGGTTATTATGGCTAATTATTAAAATATCAAATGTATACCAAAGTCTGTAAAAGGCTTGATATAAAAAATTAAATATTTAAGGAGAAACAAATGGAAATTCTAACTACTATTTTGCCTTATCTTCCCATTGTCTTGATTGTAATTGTGGCTCTGATTATCCTTAAAGCCGGATATGTCAAAGCCCCTCCTGATACAGCATTGATTATTTCTGGTATGCATAAGAAACCAAGAGTTCTCATTGGTAAGGCTGGTATCAGAATTCCCTTCTTCGAGCGAGTAGATAATCTGTCTCTCGGCGCTATCCAGATTGATGTAAAAACTGGGTCAGCCGTTCCTACTGCGGAATATATTAATGTTAGAGTTGATTCTACAGTATCTGTCCGAGTAGGTCAAAATCCTGAGATGATTGCTCTTGCTGCTCAAAACTTCCTTAATGTAGACCGTGATACAATTGCTCGAAAGATTAATGACCTCCTGGAAGGTAATATTCGTGAAATTGTTGGTCAAATGAAGCTGACTGATATGGTCAGCGATCGCAAGCTGTTTAGTGAAAAGGTTCAGGAGAATGCCGTTCCCGACCTGGCTCGCTATGGTTTGGAGTTGATTACATTTAACGTCCAGAACTTTTCTGATGACAATGATGTAATTACTAATCTGGGTATTGATAATGTTGCTCAGATTAGCAAGAACGCCGCAATCGCTAAGTCTAACGCTGAGCGTGAAATTGAGGTTGCTAAGGCTGAGAATGCTAAGCAAGCCAATGACGCTAAGGTTAAGGCGGCTGAGGATATTGCTACTCGCAATAATGATTTGGCTATTAAGCAGGCACAACTCCAGCAGGAGGCCGATACTCGTAAGGCGCAGGCAGCCGCAGCAACCGGTATCGAGGAAGAGAATCAGCGTAAGATTAAGGAAGTCGCCGCAACTAATGCTAATATTGCTAAGGCAGAGCGTGAAGCCGAGCTGAAGCAGAAGCAGATTCAGCTGAAGGAATATGAACTGGATGCTCTGGTTCGTAAGCAGGCTGAGGCTGATAAGTTTGCGGCTGAGAAGCAGGCTGAGGCTGATTTGGTTCGTCGTCAGAAGGAAGCAGAGGCTAAGGCCTATGAGGCTGTAAAGAATGCTGAAGCTAAGAAGGCTCAGGCCGATGCTGACCGATATGCCGCTGAGCAGCAAGCTGCTGGTATTCAGGCAGTTGGTGCCGCTGAGGCCGCAGCTATTGAAGCTAAGGCTGAGGCGCAGAAAAAGATGGGCGAAGCATCTATTATCGAGATGTATTTCAAGGCGTTGCCTGATGTAGTTGCAAGCGCGGCCGCTCCTCTGGCTAAGGTTGATAAGATTGTCCAGTATGGCGATGGAAATTCAACCAAGCTAGTTAAGGATGTAATGACTTCCGCAAACCAGATTATGGAAGCTATGGCAGATAGTGGCATTGACATTAAGGATATGCTGACTTCTGCTCTAAAGAAGAAAGACTGATTTTATAGACCGCTGATTAATTTCAGCGGTCTATTTTTATGCTCTTGGGTATAATCGACTAATCGCATCCGTGATTTTTTTAGATTTAATAGATATAAAAATAAAGGAGGCATTAGTATGGTAAATATAATGTCAAAAAGTGGACACACTACATATGGATTGACAGAATATGTTCTTGATGAAGAAAAAGAAGTAAATAATTTATCAGTCCTCGATGCACCTGGTTCTACTGCGTATATTATTGCTACTGGTAATAGTTATATTTTATCAGGTGGGAGCCGCACTTGGAAAAAAATGAAATTAGTAAGTGCTGGTGGAAGTGGAAGTAATGCTGAAGCAGAAGCCCGTATTGCTGAACTAGAAACTCAAGTTGCTGAATATCAAGCAAAAGAAACTAAAGCAACTAAGTAGATTAATGAACTAACTACTACAATCCAAGAGCAAAAAAATACATTAGCTGAAAAGGAAATTCAAATTACTACCTTGCAAACAAATTTAAATAATAAAGAAACTGAACTTAATACAACTAAATCAGAGTTAGCTACAGCTAATGAAAAAGTGGAAAAATTGAGTGATGTTAAGGTTGAAGGAGATACTTTAGTATTGCCTGATGATTTGATTGATATAGTAGAGGAGGGCTAATATGAATATTTCTAAAATTAAAATCAAAGGATAGGTTTATAATATCGTCGATGCTAATGCATACTTCGCAGAAGTAAATGGCGAAAGATATGCTAGTTTAAATGAAGCGGTTATTGCTTGCGGAACTACTCCATCTACTATTACTCTAATTGGTAATGAAGTTATGAGTGCTCAAGTTGTAATTGGCGATGGACAAAATATCACACTTAATTTAAACGGGAAATCACTAACCGCAAAACCCAATTGGAATTTTAATTCTGGTCTATTGGCTGTCCATCATGGTGGAACTCTAACTATTAATGGCGAAGGTGAAATTTTTGGAGTAAGTCCTGGTGGCTGTGTATATTGCGGCATTGTTTTAACAGTTGATAAGACTGATAACGATAGTTCTAAACCCGCTAGATTAATTGTTAATGGTGGACATATTGTTGGTCAATGCTATGGTATTAGTGGCAATGGTTCTAACGCTGGACGCGGAAATACTGAATGTATTATTAATGGTGGTTTAATTGAAGCATCAAGTATCATTACTGGAGAAGATAATTGTGGTTATTATCAACCTCAATTCAATAGTAGAATGACCTTCAATGATGGAGTAATTCGTGGGCGTTCAGCTATTGAAATTCGTAGCGGAGATTTTACTATGAATGGTGGTATTGCTGAAGCCTATGGTTTTGCTAATAAATGTATGGTAAAAAATGGCAGTGGTCCGACTTCAAAAGGTGTAGCAGTCGCTATTGCCCAACATTCTACTAAACAACCTATTAATGTAATTATTAATAATGGTCAATTAATTGCTGAATGCCCATTTTTCGAAGGAAATCCTATGGAAAATGATGAATTATCTATTGCTACTGTAAAAGCTGAAATTAATGGCGGTTCATTCCGTACTGTTGGAGCTGGTAGTGAACCATTCCACGCAGTTGATTTAACTGAATTTGTTAAAGGTGGAGAGTTTATTCATGAATTCACCGATAAAAAATATTTAGACCCTGAAAAATTCGACGTTGACAATTGGGTATCAATTTAATATATCTAATGGGAGAGATTAATTTCTCTCCCATTTTTTTTATTTGTTCCCGACTTCGGTCGTAATTTCGATTCTTCGCGCCTATAGCAATTTTTTAACTAAATAGCGACTATTTGCATTTTCCTATATTTTTTGATATAATATAAATATAAATAATAATATAAGGAGAATCATATGAAAACTTCTTTTGAATATGATAATGGTCAAACACTATGTGTAATTGAATATAAAGACCATTACTTTGTAGGATAGGCTCATTGTCATCCAGATGATGAAGATTTTATGAGTGAAAAAACGGGTTGTTTTATTGCCGAATCTCGTGCTCATCAAAAATATTTAAAATTTGTAAAAAATTGTGAAATTTTACCAAAATTAGAAGCATTAAATCATCTTAAATCAACATTAGCAGTTTGGGAAAGTGATACCCCTAATTATTTTTCAAGACGATTAAATTCTGAAATTAAAAATCTTGAAGAAGATTTAATGATGTGTAAACGGGCTATTACTAATGAACAATAGTATTTACACGGCTATATCAAAGAAAAAGATAAATTATATAAACGCATTCGTCTAAAGAACGAGACACCGGACAATTCAAATTAATATTCGTATCTAAAAATTTAAATTTAGAAACGGAAGGGTGAATACTATTAAATATTTATTAGTTTTTCTCGCTGGCATAATTTTTTCCGATTATATTATCCCTTGTTTAGATGGCTTACTCAAAGTATTTTTAACTTAGCTCGAATGTGTTAAACAAACTTAGGCTGAAAAAATGTCAGAGAGTGAGGCTCGCATTAAGGCCCTTTCTAATCCTACTACAATAGTTAAAAAAATTGGTTTTACTGTTGAAGAAAAGGAAGAAGAATCTAAAACAGAAGAGGAAGATACTGAATGATAAAAACAAGACAATTCTATGATACCTGTAGCCTGCTTCTGAGAGCGGGGAATTTGTTTGATGAACTAGAAGATTTTATTATTTCTTCAATTACATTACAAGAATTAGAAAATATAAAAACATCAACTAATAAAGATGATAATGTAAAATTTTCAGCTCGTCAGCTTCTCCATGATTTAGATGAGCATTTTGGTCAATATTTAATTATTAATTACCAAAATACATATGCTCAAAATATAACACAAAGAGATTTTGAATTAACTAATGATACAAAAATTCTGAGTTGTTATTTGGAATGTGTGCGATTATTTCCAGAAGAAAAAATAGTATTTATTACTAATGACTTAGCTTTAAAAAGTATCGCACGAGTATTTACTTCTAATATTCAATCGTTAGAAGAGGATAAGCCCGATGACTATACTGGATATAAAGAAATTACTATGTCTGATGATTGTATGGGTGATTTTTATACAAATCCAAGTGAAAATGAATGGAATCTTCAAATTGGTGAATATATCCTTGTTAAAAACACAGAGGGAGAAATCGTTGATCGTTTATGTTGGAATGGCGAATATTATCGACATTTAGACTATAAATCATTTAATTCACGATGGTTCGGTGAAGTCAAACCAATTAAAGGAGATGCTTATCAATAGCTTGCCTGTGATAGCTTAGTAAATAATAAAATTACTATGTTAAAAGGTCCAGCAGGAACAGGTAAGACTTATCTTGCTCTTGGATTTTTACTTCATATGTTAGACCGTGGGCAAATTGATAAAGTTATTATTTTCTGTAATACTGTAGCAACTAAAAATTCTGCTAAATTAGGTTTTTATCCCGGTAGTCGAGATGAAAAACTTCTTGATTCTCAAATCGGCAATCTATTAATTAGTAAATTAGGAGATAGAATCGCCGTTGAAGAATTAATGAATCGCGAAAAATTAATTCTATTACCTATGTCAGATATTAGAGGTTATGATACTACTGGTATGAATGCTGGCATTTATATTTCAGAAGCTCAAAATCTTGATATTACTCTAATGAAATTAGCTTTACAGCGTATTGGTGAAGACAGCATTTGTATCATTGATGGCGATGCTTAGACTTAGGTTGATGATGTGCATTTTGCTGGCGCAAATAATGGTATGCGTAGAGCATCTAAGGTATTTAGAGGTAGCGACGTATATGGTGAAGTAGAATTAAAAACAATTCATCGTAGTAAAATTGCAGAAATTGCTCAAAAAATGTAATAAGCCAATTTAGAGGCATCCTTCGGGATGTCTCTTTTATATATAATTTTTTAAAGAGAGGAATGATTAAATGACTGCTATTGAAAAAGCTTGGCGTGAATACGTCGTTTATTTAGCACAGTCATATATTGGATGCAAAGAATCTGATGGTAGTCATAAAAAAATTGTAGATTTATACAATTCTCATAAACCATTAGCTCGTAGTTATACATTAAAATATACTGACTCTTGGTGTTCTGGATTTGCATCTGCTATAGCAATTAAAGCTGGATTAACAGATATTATTCCAACAGAAGTAGGATGCGAAAAACATGTTCAATTATTCAAAAATCATCCTATTAGTAAATGGGAAGAAGATGGAACTAAGGCTCCCGAACCTGGTGATTATATTTTTTATAATTGGGATAAGTCTAGTCAACCCAATGATGGTTCTGCCGACCATGTTGGTATTGTAGAACGAGTAAATAATAATGTAATTACTACTATTGAAGGAAATTATAGTGATAGTGTTAAACGTAGAACTTTAATCGTTGGCGCTGGAAACATTCGTGGTTATGGACGTCCAGCATATTGGACTTTAAAAACTATGCCACCATCATATGAACGTGATACTTCTGCAACTTCTACAACCGCTTTACTTAAACGCGGAGATAGAAATGATGCCGTACGCGCTTTACAAAATAATTTAATTTCTCTGGGTTATTCTTGTGGTTCTGCGGGAGCTGATGGAGATTTTGGACCTGGAACTGAAGCAGCAGTTCGTTCTTTCTAGTCTAAAAATGGTTTAACTGTTGATGGAATTGCTGGACCAGCTACTTTATCAGCAATTCAAACTACATTGAAAAAAGCTTCACAGCCTACAATGACAAGTAAATTAAAATATACAGATAGTAATCCTCCATTTGTTTGTATGTAGAAAAATAGCACTTGTTATAAAGGCACAAGTAAAATGCAGATTAAAGGAGTTCTATGGCATAGTACTGGTGCTAATAACACTTGGTTAAAACGTTATGTTTAGCCCTATGAAGGCGATTCTGGTTATAATGAAGCAATAGCAAAATTAGGTAAAAATGTAAATAAAAATGACTGGAATCATATTACCCGTCAAGCTGGATTAAATGCTTGGGTAGGTAGAATGGGTAATGGTATTGTTGGATGTGTTCAAACAATGCCTTGGGATTATCGTCCTTGGGGCTGTGGTAGTGGACCAAAAGGCTCTTGTAATGATGGCTGGATTCAATTCGAAATTTGTGAAGATAGTCTAGCTAATGAAACTTATTTAAAGCAAGTGTATGAGGAAGCTTGTCAATTAACAGCCTATTTGTGTAAAAAATATAATATTGACCCAAATGGCACAGTTAATTTTAAAGGTGTAAATGTTCCTACAATTCTTTGCCATGCTGATAGTAATGCTCTAGGTTTAGGATCAAATCATGGTGATATTAACCATTGGTTCCCTAAATTTGGTAAATCAATGGCAACAGTTCGTGCTGATGTGGCTAAATTGATGAATGCTACTTCTTCATCTACTCCATCAAATACTCCTAATTCATCTACCACTAAAGTTCAATTATATCGTATCCGTAAAACTTGGACCGATAGTAAAACTCAAATGGGAGCATATAGTTCATTAGAAAATGCTAAAAATGCTTGCGATAAATTAGGTGGAGATTATAAAGTATTTGACGCTGAAGGTAAAATAGTTTATATTCCAGCCAAACCATTTACCCCCTACATAGTTCGTGTTAATGTTGAAAAATTAAATGTCCGCGCTCAACCAAATAATACTAGTAAAGTAGTAATGGTTTTAAATAAGGGTGCTTATACTATAGTTGAAGAAAAAAATGGATTCGGTAAGCTAAAAAGCGGTGCCGGATGGATTAATCTTGCCTATACAACTAAGAAATAATTATGGCTAAAAAAGATATGCGTTAGAAGAAAAAAGAATTTTCAAAAACCTTACTAATACAAGAATCTATATTAATATGGATAACTACCATATGTTTTATTGTATTGGCGTTTTATTGTGTAATAAAATAGTATTTTGGTGAATTACCTTGGCTTACCGCTATGGCAGCATTCCCTTGGAGTGCTTATGGTGTGAGTCAAGTATTTTATTATAAAAAAGCCGCGTTAGAAAATACAAAGGATGGTGTTAAATTTGAAAGTATTATACGAAGTATCGATAATGCTTATGCTAATACAACCTATCCTCATCAAGATGTTTCAACCGATGATATAATTAATGAATTTTCTGGAAATTCTCAAAATCCAGTTGGATAATCTATTTATAGGGTTAGCGAATTAATTCGCTAACCCTTATTTTTTTTATTTGCTATTTCTTAATTTATTTGTTATAATATAATTAAATTAATAAAGGAGTATGATTTTTATGAGTTATACAGCTTCTGAGATTGATTTTATTATTAAAAATAAAATAGAACATGGCGAAACTGTTTATAATTTAGCTACGGGAGACCCTGATTATCCAGTTCCTCCTCGAATTATAGGTGGATTATCATATGCTATGAATAAGGGTATTCACAATTATAGTCCAGTAGCAGGGTATCAAAGTCTACGTCAAAAAATTTATCCAAGTCATCCAACTTGTGTTATTATTGGGAATGGTGCTAAAGAACTTATCAATCTTGCTATTCAAGCAACTAAAAAAGATACTGAAAAAAACGAATATATTGTATGTGGCCCCACTTGGTCATGTTATACAGATATGATTCGTAATTCTGGTAGTATGGTTAGATATATTGATTTATCTGACTTCACTAAAATTTTACAAAAAATTTCTAATTTTGTCAATCCGAATACGCGAGCAATTGTGCTGAATAATCCGAATAATCCAACAGGAAAAATTTATGGCCCGTCTACCATTCGACGTCTTGTAGATATGGCTGAAGAAAATAATTTTTATCTTATTGTAGATGAAGTTTATGAAGATTTTATTTATGATAAAGAAAAAACCAGTTATATGTCAGCCCAAATGTGGCCTAATACTATTGTAATTAAAAGTTTTTCTAAAAAGTATTCTCTAACCGGTTGGCGTTTTGGATATGCAATTTGTGGTAATAGTATGATTGCATCTAAAATGATTTATATTAAATCTAATACTATTGGACCTCCTAATTCTCTTATCCAAAAGGCAGTTGAATATAATTGGGATAATATTATTGATAATAGAATTATTGATTATAAAGCACGCAGAGATTATTTGGCGGAATCATGCGGTTGGAAAGCCCCTGATGCAGGACTGTATTTTTGTGTCCCTGTAAAGGATTTTGACAAAACATTTAAAGAATTGGCAGAACATAATATTTATATTCTCTCTGGAGAGAATTATAATATGCCTGGTTATGCGCGGATTTCATTCGCGAATACCTCGCTCGATGACTTAAAGAAAATTCAACCAATTTTAGCCACGATTTCTTGACAATTCTAAAAATTTTTGATATAATATAAATATATAAAGAAAAAATATAAAAAAGAAATAATTGGAAGGAGATTTAATAAATGTCTGATTATGGCGTAAAAGACATAAAAACGCTTGAAGGCATTGAAGCTATCCGACTTAGACCAGGTATGTATATTGGTTCAGTTGGGCCTGATGGCGTAAGACATATTACCCTTGAAATTATTTCCAATGCTGTCGATGAATATCTAAATGGCCATTGTACTGAATGTGATATTACTGTTAATAAAGATGGAGCAATTACTATTTTTGATAATGGTCGTGGTGTCCCATTTGGTAAGGCAAAAGATGGTTCAGAAACACTAGTAAATGTTTATACGAAACTACATACCGGTGCTAAATTCGATAGTAATGGAAAAACTGGATATAATACATCTGGTGGTATGAATGGTGTCGGTGCAAAAGCAACTAATGCATTGTCTAAACAGTTTACAGTTGTTTCTGTTAGAAATGGTAAAAAAGCAACAGCTGAATTTAAACAAGGCAAATTAATTAATTATAAAGAAGAGCCGACATTAAGCATTGGGACAGGAGTTATTGACAAAGCTCTATCTGGAACATTAGTCCAATTTACACCTGATGATACTATTTTCAAGGAAGGTATTAAACTTGATTATGAGGTTCTAAAAAAGCAAATCCAAGAATTAGCTTATTTGTCTCCTGGAATGCTCTTCACGTTAAAATTTGAAGATAAACCAGAAGAAACTATTAGTTCCAAGAATGGTATTTTAGATTATATTAAAGATTTAAATAATAAAAAAACTACTCTTACTTCTGTATTTTATACTGAAAATACAGAAGATAGAATTGGTGTAAAAATCGCGCTTCAATATAATGATACTTATAGCGATACTTATAAACTCTATACCAATTCTATTCCTAATAGTGGCGGAACTCATTTAACTGGATTTAGAACAGCATTAACAACATCAATCAATGATTATGCCCGTGAAAAAGGGCTCTTAAAAGATAAAGATGCTAATATTACTGGCGAAGAATTGAAAGAGGGATTAACTCTAGTTCTCTCATTCATTATGCCAGACCCAGTATTTTCAGGCCAAACTAAAGATGTTCTATCAAGTAGTGAAGCACGAACAATGGTTCAACGTCTTGTTTCTAAAGATTTAAAAGTTTGGCTAATGTCAAATGAAAAAGATGCTAAAGCTATTGTTGATAAAGCACTATTGGCACGAGCCGCAAGAGAAAAAGCAAAGAAAGCTAAAGAGACAGTCCGTAAAGCTGACACAAAAAAGCGTGCTATGCTTCCTGGTATTCTAAGTGATGCCAATAGTAAAGATAGAAAAAATTGTGAAGTATTCATCGTTGAAGGTAAATCTGCTGAAGGCCCCGCAAAAAATGCTCGAAATCGTAATACACAGGCAGTTTTACCCTTAAAAGGTAAGATTATTAATACCTTAAAAGCAGATTTACATAAAGCATTAAGTAATAATGAAATTAGTGCTATGATTGATGCATTTGGATTGGAAGTTCAAAATGGCAAAGTTATTGTTGATGAATCTAAATTGCGTTATGGCAAAATTATTATTACCGCAGATGCTGATGTTGATGGTAGTCATATTCGCGTCTTGTTTTTGACATTTATTTGGAAATTTGCACCTGAACTTCTGGAAAAAGGTTATATTTATACTGCCGTGCCTCCATTGTTTAAGGCTACTTGGGGCACTAATATTAAGTATTTAAAAGATGAACGAGCATTAACAGAATTTCGCAGCTCAATGAATCGTCAATTTGAGTTAGGACGAATGAAAGGTCTTGGCGAAATGGATGTTCATGAAATGGAAGAAACTGTTATGAATCCAGAAACTCGCACTTTAAAGCAAATTACTATGGAAGATGCAGAACAAGTAGCAACTACATTTATTAGTTTAATGGGTGAAGCAGTCGGTCCTCGTAAGGCATTTATTGAGAAATATGCAGAAAGGGCTAATGTCGATGTGTGAGAATATTAAAGTTAATGTAGTTAATTTATATCCTGGTGATATTATTGTTGCTCATTTAGGTGAAGATGTTAGTGTAGATGAAGCACGTGAAATTCATTAGGCGTTAAATAAACTATTTCCAAATAATACAGTAAATGTAATTAATAATTATTTTGTTAAAGAGTTCACAATATTCTCTGACCACGATCAAAATCCATTTTTAAGAGGTGTTCTATGAGTTATATTATTTATACTGATGGTTCTTGTCGAGGAAATGGTACAAAAAATAGCTCAGGAGGATTTGGGGTTGTAATTACCAAAGATGATGAATTAATAGCCACATATCGTAAAGATTGTGAAACTACTACAACAAATAATCGTGAAGAATTAAAAGCTATTTTATATGCATTTTCTGAATATGGTAAATATAATCCAATTGTGTATAGTGATTCTGCATATTGTGTTAATGCAATTAATACTTGGATGTGGAATTGGAAAACATTTAATTGGATAAAGAAAACAGACAACAAAGCTCCAGAAAATGTTGATTTATTTAAAGCATTTGATCGTTTATATCATATTGGGTTAAAAATGGATTTAAGAAAAATTTCAGGACATTCAGGACATAAATGGAATGAATTAGCTGATAGATTGGCTACTGGAGAGGAGGAAGCTACAATTGGAAAATAATATTATTCAAACACCAATTATCCATGAAGTTGAACAATCATTTTTAGATTATAGTGTTAGTGTAATTACAGACCGTGCAATTCCTTCTGCTGAAGATGGATTAAAACCAGTAGCAAGACGAATTTTATATGATATGTTTGATAAAGGATACACATATAATAAAAAATTCGTTAAATGCGCGCAACCAGTAGGTGATACGATGGGTCGTTTTCATCCCCATGGTGATAGTTCTATTTATGGAGCATTATGTATTTTAAGCCAACCTTGGACAATGCGCTATCCTCCTATTGCATTTCATGGAAATAATGGTTCTCGTGATGGCGCACAAGAAGCAGCTTATCGTTATACAGAATGTAAACTATCTCCTATTGGAGAGGAAATGCTGGCAGATATTAAAAAAAATACAGTTGATTGGCAACTTGCTTATACTGATGTAGAAGATGAACCAGTATATTTACCTGGCCGTATCCCTCATTTGATGGTAAATGGCACTACTGGTATTGCAGTTGCTATGGCTTGTTCATTTGCTCCTCATAATTTAACTGAAATTATGGATGCTATTATTTGCGACTTAGATAAACCTGATTGTTCTATTGATGATTTGCTCCAATACGTTAAAGGGCCAGATTTCCCTACTGGAGCAACACTAATTAATAAAGATGAATTACGTAGTGCTTATATGACCGGTAAAGGTCGCGCTCGTGTAAGAGCGGATTATACTATTGAAAGCAAAAATGGTTATGATACTATTGTATTTACTTCAATGCCATATAAAGTATCAAAAGATGATTTAATTATTGAAGTTGATAAATTATGTGAAGCAGGTAAACTTGATGGTATTGTAGCAGTTCGAGATGAAAGTAATAAAGATGGTGTTCGTTTTGTTATTGAATTAGCAAAAGGAACTGCAATCAATCCTATTATTAATAAATTATATAAATTAACTCGACTTGAAGATACATATAGTTTTAATCAAGTAGCTCTAGTTAATAAAAAGCCTAAATTATTAAATCTTAAAGAATTAATTGAGATTTATATTGACCATCAAAAAGATGTTTTACTTCGTAAAACCAAATATGATTCTGATAAAATTGCTTCTAAAATTCATATTTTAGAAGGATTGTTAATCGCATTAGAAGATATTGATAATGTAATTAAATTAATTAAACAATCTGAATCTTCTGCTGCTGCTAAAATTTCATTGGTAGAAAAATATAATCTCTCTGAAGCTCAAGCTAAAGCTATTCTTGATATGAAATTAGCACGTTTGGCAAAATTAGAGAAGGTACAAATTAATACTGAAAAAGAAGAATTAGTAGCAGAATTCAATAGATTAGCATTAATTCTTAAAAACCCAACAGATGAATTAAGAAAAATTTTTATTGAGATTAAAAATAAATATGGTGATGAACGCAGAACTGTTATTACTCAAATTGAAGCAACTCCAAAAGAAGACGAGGAAATTGCCGAAGTTGAGCCTGAAAAATGCGTTGTAGTAATGACAGAAGGTGGAACTATTAAACGTATTCCTACTACATCATTCCGCACCCAAAAGAAAAATGGTAAAGGTATAAAATCACAAGATGATATTACTTCTTGCGTATTGCGGACTAATACCATTGACTCTCTTATGATTTTCTCTAATAAAGGTTTAATGTATCGTCTATTGGTTAATGATATTCCAGTAGGAACAAATACATCACAGGGTCTATCAATTCGCGCATTGGTAAATATGATGCCTAATGAAGAACCTGCTACAATGTATTCAATTTATAGAGATACCGACGCCAAATTTGTATTGTTTGTAAGTAAAAATGGTCTAGTTAAAAAGACTCCTTTGGAAGAATATGTAAAAACTAAAAAGAAAACTGGTATCGCCGCTGTCTCAATTAAAGAGGGAGATAAACTCGCTTTAGTTTCTCTGATTAAAGACGAAGAACTTCTATTAATTACTAAAAAGGGTAATGTTATTAGATTTAATTCTAGTGAAATTGGACCTACTTCTCGTGCGTCTTACGGCGTAAAAGGCATTGGTCTTAATGAAGGCGATGAAATTGTTAGCGCATTGCCGATTCGTCATAACACAGATACTCTAGCCATTTTCACCGAAAGTGGTAGTGGTAAAAAAGTTAGTTTGACTGAATTCCCTGCTCAGAAGCGTGCTGGTAAAGGTATTGCGGGATATAAGGCTAGCAATATAAGTGGTGATATTGTTGGAGCAACATTAGTTGCTGATGAAGATAATGTATTGATTGTTGGAGATAAATCAACAATTTGCGTATCTGCAAAGGATATTCCTCTACAAAGTCGTTTATCTGTTGGTAATCAATTAATTCGTAATAGTCGCATTAAATCAATCACTAAAGTATAATTAAGTTGAGGAGTTTAGGCTCCTCAACTTGTTTTTTTAGAAAAAAAATTATATAATATGTATATAAGATAAAAGAAGGAGAAAATAATGAGTTTTTCACAAGAATTAATTGATAAATTTGCCCCTGAAGCGCAATGTATTCAGGCGATGAAAATCTGGAAACTTCCAGACGGGAAAGAGAATATGTTTCCGCGAGTTTGTAATAGTGGCAATTATTTTGCAGAATTAAAGAAAGATGGTTATTGGTATCAATTTGAAAAAACTGAGCATCATAGCTATTTATTTAGTCGCAATGTAAGCGCAAATACTGGTATTCTAACTGAAAAACTTGATAATGTTCCTCATATTGCAGTAGCATTAGATTGTCTTCCTTCTGGGACTATCTTAATCGGAGAAATCTATTATCCAGGTAAAACGTCTAAAGATGTGACTAAAATTATGGGATGTTTAGCTCCTGAAGCGATTACACGTCAGCAGTCGTCCGGTCTAATTCATTATTATCTCCATGATGTAATTAGATATAATGGAGTCGATTTACAAGATAAGGGTGCTTGGACACGCTATCAGGTTCTTAAGGCAATCTGGGATAAATTTAATTTATCTCAATATCATTTTTTAGAATTGGCTGAAGCACACACTTCCAATATCCAAGAATTTACAGCCTCCGCATTGGATAAAGGTGAAGAAGGGGTCGTTCTTAAGAAGAAAGACGCTGTTTATGTGCCAGATAAACGTCCGGCTTGGTCTTCAGTTAAAATTAAAAAAATGGATTTTATTGATTGCATTTGTATTGGGTTTGAGGATGCAACTAAATATTATGATGGCAAAGAAATCCAGAGTTGGCAATATTGGGAAGTAAAAGAACCAAGTTTTTATGATTGTTTCGAAGAAGACCATTGTTTTGCTGGCTGGGTTAATCCTCAATTATTAAATGGTAATTATTATTATAAATACACTCAAAATCATAGTAATGCAAGTTAGGGACTTCAACTAATAAGCGATGATGAAAGATATTATATGCCAGTTACCAAACCCTATTTTTATGGATGGAAGACATCTATGCGACTTGGAGCCTTGGATAATGAGGGTAAAATTGTAGAAATTGGAACGGTATCATCTGGATTAACTGATGATTTAAAGGCTGATTTCGCAAAAAATCCTGATAAGTATCTCAATCGTGTTGTTTCAATTCAGTGTATGGAAAAAAATAATATTGACCATACATTACGACATGGGTTCTTTAAATGTTTCAGGGATGATAAAAATTTTGAAGACTGCCTAATAGATACTATATTTTGACTTTCCGAAAAAAATTGTATATAATATGATTGTAAAAATTAAGGATGAAAATTTTTAAATGAAGCGTAAAGAACTAAAAAATCTCGCAAAAAAAATTGCTCAAGCGGAGCATATTGTTTAGACAAGTGATAATCAAGATGAAATCCAACGGGCTCAAATGGAAATTATGACTCTATCAAGCCATGTTGATAGTCTTGATGATATTACAATCATCGACGAGATGGTTCAGGAACTTCTTGCAACGTATTCTTGACAAAGAAAAAATTTTTTGATATAATATTTACACAAACTAAAAAAAATAATTATTTAATTTTAAGGAGAATTTATTATTATGGCTATGAAAGAGAATTCTAAGAAGGTTCTAAATTATTTAAAGGAGATCAATGGTCAGAACGTGACTGCCGCTGACGTGGCTGACGCTCTGGGTTTTGAGAAGCGTTCTGTTGATGGTATTTTCACTTCCGCTATTCAGCGCAAGGGTTTGGGTATCCGCACTCCCGCTGAGATTGAGTTGGAGGATGGTACTCATAAGCAGGTTAAGTTCCTGTCTCTAACTCCTGCTGGCATGAGCTTCGACCCCGATGCTCCTGACGCTGAGTAATTAATAATATAAAATAAGGGGTAGATTTTTCTACCCCTTTTAATTTTATATGCTCTATTTATTTTGTATATTATCACTCATTCTTGGTGGAGTTGTTGTTTATTTTATACTCTAGCCTAAAATTAAAAAAACGCAAGAGTATAATTTAGACATTGAACGATTAAATAATAATTTAATTGGTGAAAAATGGCGACTAGAGGGTGAGACTAAACAATTACAGATTGAATTAGCTTCGCTTCAAGCGAAGAGAGACGAAGTTCAATCTAGTATTTTTTCGCTAGAGCAGCAAGCTAAAGAATCAGCCGATATATTTTATCAAAAAAATATGGAAATAGCATAGACTAATTTAGACAAATCATTAGAAAATGCTAGTAATTATTATACTACTCAAACTGAATAGTATTAGAATGATTATAAAGAAATGATGGCTGATTGCGCTCAATCTATTTCTGATTTAATTAATCAAAAGAGAATTGAATTAAAAGAATTAGATTTGGCGATTAAAGAACAATCTGAAAAAGTAAATGCTTCTGTTGAAGCGAGTAAAAGAGCCGAAGAAATCCGCTCTCAAAGTGATTTTTATAAATTAACAATTCCAAAAGAAGATTTAGATGAAATTAAAGAATTGCGCGAAGTTGAAAAACATTTGCGGAATCCTGAACCTCTTAATAAAGTTATTTGGAAATGTTATTATGAAAAACCTACTACAGATTTAATTGGTCGTGTAATTGGTTCTGGAACTCATACTGGGATTTATAAAATTACCAATTTAACTAATTAGATGTGCTATGTAGGTCAAGCGGCAAATTTGGCTGAACGTTGGAAACAACATATTAAACGTGGATTAGGTGCTGATTCAGTTACTAAGAATAAACTCTACCCAGCTATGAAGGCTATTGGTGTAGAGAATTTTTCATTTGAAGTAATAGAAGAATGTGAGCGTTCAAAATTAGATGAACGCGAAGACTATTGGCAAGATTTTTTTAAAGCCAAAGAATTTGGGTATAGTATAAAATAATGTATAGAATAATTGATAAACGTGGAACTGGAAAAACAAGTAGATTGATGCTACTGGCCAAAGAGGAAAATGCTATTATTGCTTGTTCTAATCCTGATGCTATGAGAATTAAAGCAGAAAGATATGGAATCATTGGAATTAATTTTATTTCATATTATGATTATGTAAATGGAAATTATCAAAAAGGCAGTATGGTATTTATTGATGAACTTGATTGTTTTGTTCGGTCTCTTGGGCATAATCTCAGTGGCTATACTCTAAGTAATGAGGATTGAAATGGATTATAAAGATATTGTAAGTAATGTAGATATTTATGATTTGGAGAAAAGTATTCTAGCTTCTGGATACCCAATGAGAACTATTATTCCTAATAGAGATATTACTGAAAAAGATTTGGCTCGTTGTCAAAATTTGGTAAATGCAACGAAAACTGGTAATGGAGCTCATGCTCAATTTATGACTGGTATTCGTGTTAATTTTGATTTAACATTTAGTAATAAGGCTTGGGTTGAAGCAGAGCGATATAGATTCCTTGAATTTGTATCTTCACAGTCTACAATGCATCGTATTACTAAATTTAATTTAGATAATCAATACAATGAATACGTTGATGAACGCATTATTGAGATTATGAAAGAAAAAGTTAAGGGTTATAATAATATAATTCAAAGTTTAGAAGATGTAAAAGATTCTACACAACGTGAACTATTAAATGATATTGCCAAAAGAAAATATCTTGAAATTCTTTATTCTAATCCTGCTGGATTTACTCTAACAGCGCGAATGACTACTAATTATCGTTGTTTAAGAAATATTTATATGCAACGAAAAGGTCATCGTTTACCTGAGTGGCGAGCGTTTTGTAGATGGATAGAGACTTTGCCTTATGCTCAGGAACTATTAATTAACTAATTCTTGATTTTATTTAAAAAAAATGATATAATATTTATATAAAGTAAGAGAAAGTGAGTTAATTAAAATTAATTATGAGTAAAAAAATTGAATTTATTAAATATGTTGAGACATTGATTGAAGCTACAAAAAATAATCCAGTAGAAATGAATGAAGATGCTCACTTTTATTGGGAATCGTTTAGAAAAACTGAAGAGACTGAAAAGCCAACATTTACAGAAAATGGTAAAAAAATTATTCTGTGGATGCGGGAACATCCAGAAATGCCAATGGTTAAAGCTCGTGAAGTGGCCGAAGGATTGGTAATTTCATCTAGAGCAGTATCTGGCGCTTTCAGAAAACTTGTTTCTGATGGGTTTGTAGAAAAGGTGGGTCAAGACCCCGTAATTTATGTATTAACAGATAAAGGTAAGAATTTTGAAATTGTTGATTAATTAAGGAGAATATAATATTATGATGAAAGTAAAGAATGAGACTCACATTGAAGGAATTCTATACGAGCATGCTCTAGAGGCTAAGGTAACTGGTCCTAACTCTAAAGCTCCCGGAACTAATTTTATTTCTGGAACTATTAGTATTGCAACTGATGATGCTATGACTAATATTGTTCCTGTTCATTTTACTTATGTGACTGAGAAGACTTCAAAGGGTGGCGTGAATGCGACCTACTCTTTGCTTCAGAACATTATTGATGGTGTAGTGGGAACATATATGCAGGATGGCGCTGATAAGGCTGCTAAACTTCGTGTTGACTCTGCTATTGGTTTGAATGAGTTCTATACCGATCGTAATGGTAAGGAAGAGCTTGTTAGTGTAAAAACTAATGAGGGTGGATTCGTTCATACTACCAATGTTCTTACTGAAGATGAAACTCAGCGCAATACATTTAAGTGTGATATGGTTATTACTCAGGTAACTCATATTGACGCCGATGATGAGCGTAAGACTCCTGAGAAGGCAGTCGTTAAGGGTGTTGTATTTAACTTCCGTAATGAAATTTTGCCTGTTGAGTTTACTGCTACTAATGCTGGCGCTATGGCTTATTTTGAGGATTTGGGTGCTACTGCTTCTAATCCTGTATTTACTAAGGTTTGGGGTCGTCAGGTATCTGAGGTTATTAAGCGCGAGATTCGTGAAGAGTCTGCGTTTGGTGAAGATTCTGTGCGTGAAGTCCAGAGTACTCGCAAGGATTTCGTAATTACTGGTGCAGCTAAAGAGCCTTATGAGTGGGATAGTGAAGATACTATTCTTGCTTCTGAATTGACTACAGCGATTGCGAATCGTGAAACTTATTTGGCAACTATGAAACAGCGTCGTGATGAGTATAAGGCTTCTAAGGGCCAGGCTACTCCAGCGGCTGCAGCTTCTTCTAAGGCAGAATTTAATTTTTAATAATGAGCCATTTAGATAACGAGGCCCCAATTCGGGGCCATCGTTCAGAAATGCCCCTTTATTATGATGATGAATTTTATATTGACTAGAAATTATTAGATGAAGTTTTAAAATCATTTGAACAAAATAAAAATATTAAGGAGAAAAAATAATGGGTATTGATTTGATGGCTCTACAGCCTCATAAGGTTAGTCGTGACCTGTCTGGTTACATTACATATGTTTATGGCGCTGAGAAAAGTGGTAAAACCACATTTGCTTCTCATATGCCATCCCCTCTAATTCTGGCATTTGAGCGTGGTTATAATGCTTTGCCTGGTGTTATCGCTCAGGATATTACCACTTGGGGTGAAATGAAGCAAACTCTCCGCGAATTGAAAAAGCCAGAAGTAAAAGAGAGATTTAAGTCTATCGCCGTTGATACAGTTGATATTGCCGGCGCTCTCTGTGAAAAGTATATTTGCTCTCAGAATGGCGTCGATGCGCTATCTGGCATTCCCTATGGACAGGGCTGGAATATGGTAAAGAAGGAATTTGAGGAAGTATTCCGCACTATTACTCAGTTGGGATATGCTGTAGTATTTATTTCTCATAGTAAGGATAAGACATTTAAAACTAAGGCTGGTGTTGAATATAATCAGATTATTCCTACTTGTCCTAGTTCTTATAATAATATCGCTAAGGATATGGCTGATATTTATGCCTATGCTGAGAAGTATACTGAGAATGGTGAAGCTAAGGTTCGTTTGGTTCTACGCTCTCCTGATAACAGTGCTGAGACTGGATGTCGTTTCCGTTATATCGAGCCTGTAATTGAATTTACCTATGAGAATTTGGTAAATGCTCTGAATAAGGCTATTGATAAAGAAGCGGGAATGCATGATAATAAGTTTGTTACTGATGCTCGCGATGTAGTATCTATCGCAAAAACTTATGATTATGATGCTCTACGTGAAGAGTTCCAGGATTTGGTTGGTACTTTAATGGCTAAGAATCAGGCATATTACACTCCCCGTGTTACTCAGATTGTTGATAAATATTTGGGTAAGGGTAAGAAAGTTAATGATGCGACAATTGATCAGGCTGAATTGATTGATTTGATTGTAACTGAAATCAAAGAAGATTTGATGCCAACAATTGAAGCAAAAACCATTACTGAATAATTAATATTGGCCTGAGGCGAACTCAAATCCGCCTCAGGTTGATTTTTATCCATTTTTATGATATAATATTTATATAAGGAAATATTGAAAGGAGTGATTGAAAATAGCACATAAAGTAAAATGTTTTTATTGTGGATAGATTTTCGATAGAGATAAATTTCCATATGTTCAAGTTGGAACTCGTCGTTATGCTCATCCTCAATGTGCTGGTGTCACTTCTGAAGAAGAAATTGTTAAACCTCCAGAAGAGAATAAGGAAAAGGCTGAATTAGAACAATATATAATGAAATTACTTGGAGAAAATTATATTAATCCTCGTGTGCGAAAACAATTAAATCAATATGTAGAGGAATATAATTATACTTATTCAGGTATGTTAAAAGCCCTTATATATTTTTATGAAGTTAAAGGAAATTCTGTCGAAAAAGCAAATGGTGGAGTTGGTATAATTCCTTGGATATATAAAGATGCTTATAATTATTACTATAACTTATGGATGATAAAACAAAGAAATGAAGATAAAAATATCTCATTATATGTTCCACAAGTTCAAGAAATAACTATACCAATACCTCAACGGAAACCCTATAAGAAAAATTTATTTTCATTTTTAGACGAAGAGGAGGGTGTGAATGGCATCTAAATATGTCGACCCAACTGCAATAATGCAAGTGATTGGGTGTGTTTATAATTCGCCACAATTACTTGATTTTACTGATAAGTATTCAATAACCGAAGAAGATTTTCCAGACCCATTCCACAGAGTTGTGTTTGGGGCTATTTATAAAATTCATGAATTAGGTGCTGAAAAGGTTACCTTAGAAAATATTAATGATTTCTTAGCCTCTCGTCCAAAATATCAAGGTATATATAAAGCAAATAAAGGCGAAGAATGGCTTTTAAATATTACAGATACAGCAAAACTATTATCATTTGATTACTATTATAGCCGTTTAAAGAAAATGTCTCTATTAAGAGCATATGATAATTATGGTATAGATGTATCATTTATTTATGACCCTGATAATATTTTAGATGTCGAGAAAAAACAATTACAAGAAGATAATTTAGATAATTCATCATTAGAAAATATTGCAAAATTAGTTGATGATAGAATTGAAACGATTAAATATGAATATGTAAATAATATAGAAGGTGTAGCAGTTCAAGCAGGTCATGGAATTTTTGATTTGCTTGATTCTCTAAAAGAACATCCAGAAATTGGTTCACCATTATATGGGCCACTTGTTAATACAGTGACACGTGGAGCCAGACTAAAGAAATTTTATTTGCGTTCAGCCCCTTCTGGTATTGGAAAAACTCGTTCAATGATTGCCGATGCTTGTAATCTTGGATGTAATAAAATTTATGATGAAACATTTGGTTGGATTAAAAATGGTATTTGTGAACCAGTTTTATATATTACCACAGAGCAAGAAATTAGTGAAATTCAAACTATGATGTTAGCATTTTTATCAAATGTTAATGAAGAACATATTTTAAATACAAAATTATATGTTGGCGATGAAGAGGAGCGAGTATTAGAGGCTGGTAAAATTATTGCTTCTAGTCCCATTTACATTCGTGAATTACCTGATTTTTCTTTGATGGATGTTGAAAATGAAATTAAAAAAGGTATTCGCGACCATGAAGTAAAATATGTATTTCATGATTATATTCATACAAGTTTAAAAATTCTTGAAGAAATTACTCGTCGTAGTGGTGGTGTCAAATTACGCGAAGATAATATCTTATTTATGTTATCAACTAAATTAAAAGATATTTGTAATCAATATGGCGTATTTATTATGTCTGCTACTCAGTTAAATGGCGCATATCAAGATGCTGAAACCCCAGACCAAAATCTATTACGAGGAGCAAAAGCTATCGCTGATAAAATTGACTATGGTTCAATTTTATTACCAGTAAAAGATGATGATTTAGTAGCATTAAATGATATTTTGCAAACAAATATTTTTGAAATTCCGACAATAAAAATGTCAGTCTATAAAAATAGACGTGGAAGATATAAAGGTGTATATTTGTGGTGCAAAGCAGATTTAGGAACTTGTAGAATTAAACCTATGTTTTGTACTACTTATGGATATGAGTTAGTTCCAATAGATGATATAAAAATTAATTTTGAAGAAGAAAGTGCGTTTTAAGGAGAATAATTATGGAAAAAGCTGGTCAGATTGAGTATAAAATGTCTAAGCGTCAAGCTACAGAGCTGATTAAAAATTACAAGGGGCCTCGTAAGAATCCACAGGATATTCTGATTGAATATGTAAATACTAATCTAAATCTTCTGCGTAAATGCGTGAAAGTGATTGTTGATTAATGGTTGTATTCGACAAGTCAGAAATCCGGGAAAAACTTACTACCGATAATATTTATGACTTGTTGTTAGAATGGGGAGGCGATCCTGAGTATAATGAAACTGGGATCGTCTCTTCAACTATTTGTCATAATATGCCTGGCGAAGGTAGTAAAAAACTTTACTATTATGAAAATACTGGATTGTTTAAATGTTATACTGGATGCGACGCCACATTTGATGTATTTGAATTATGCACGAAAGTAATGCGTATTCAACATGAGCGAGAATTTGATTTAAATTCAGCAGTTTTATGGGTAGCTCATCGTTTTGGTTTAGGTGGAACAATTCAAGAATTGGATGAAGCCAAAACTCTTGAAGATTGGAAAATTTTTAATGAATATAGTCGTATTCAAAGTATTGAGAAGAAAACCAATCAAATAACATTAAAAACTTATGATGAAAAAATTTTAACAAGATTCAATTATAAAGTTCAATTAACACCTTGGTTAGATGAAGGTATCTCACAAGAAGCATTAAATGCTGCTAAAATTGGTTTTTATCCAGGAGGCGACCAAATAACAATTCCACATTATGATATTGATGGACGGTTTATTGGTTTGCGCGGGCGATCATTATGTAAAGAAGAGTGTGAATTATATGGAAAATATCGACCTATTCATTTAAATAATCAATGGTATAGCCATCCTCTTGGTATGAATTTATATAACTTAAATCTGAGTAAAAATGCTATAAAGACATTTAAAAAAGCAATAGTATTTGAGGGAGAAAAATCTGTTTTAAAATATAAAACTTATTTTGGTCTTAATAATGATATATCTGTGGCCTGTTGCGGTAGTAATTTATCTAGTCATCAAGTTCAATTATTATTAGATTGTGGAGTTGAAGAAATTATTATTGCATTCGATAGACAGTTTAAAGAACTCGGTGATGATGAATTTAAACATCTTAAATTAAATTTATTAAAAGCAAGAAGTAAATTTAAAAATTATGCTACAATATCATTTATGTTTGATAAAACAGGATTGCTTGGTTATAAGGATTCACCAATCGATGATGGTAAAGATATTTTCTTGAAATTATTTAAAGAAAGGATTATAATATAATGAGCGAATTACATTGGAATAAATATAATGCAGCCGCGGATTTAGATCCATTCCCAGATATAAGATATCAATGTCCATTATGTTATAAAAGTTTTAAAGAAGAATATGATAAATGTCCCAACTGTGGAAAAGTAATAAAAGGAGAATCACAATATGAAAGGTATCGTTTGGGGTAATCGTTGGATTTCAGCAGTAAATAAATTAGATTAGATAGCACTAAAATACGAATATCTCCATATTAGCCCTATTCAAATAGTTAAAACTAAAAATGAATATATAATTACTTATGAAAATGGAGATAATTGGCGAGCTATACGAGGTAATACTAATAGTCGAGGATATAAATGTAATATTTCTTATATTGATCGTGAAATTGCTGATGATATTATTGATACTATTATTAAACCTTGTACCACTGATTTTCCTTATCATGGGTTTGAGTATTATTATCCAGAAAAGGACTGATATAAATAATAAATTTAATAAAAAAATTAAAATATATAGGTAGTGATTTAATGAAAGGAGGGTGACTATTCTATGGAATACCGCCTAAGAGCACCCGAGTTCCCGATATATACACCGGTAGAACAAGTGCTAGTAAATCGTGGAATACCCTACGATTAGATTAATCATTATTTAAACACTACTGATGATGACATTTTAGACCCTCGGTTAATACCGCACTTGGATGAAGGTGCTAAAATGCTTATTAAACATATTTCACAAAATGACAAAGTTCTGATATAGGTAGATAGTGATTGTGATGGATATACTTCTGCCGCATTACTAATGAATTATCTATATTGTCTATTTCCCAGTTTTGTGAATAATAACATTTCTTATCGTGTCCATATGGGAAAACAGCACGGCATCATTCCAGATACAATTCCGGAAGATGTTAAATTAGTAATCGCTCCAGATTCAAGTTCAAATGATTATGAAGCACATGAATATTTAAATTTGAGTGGAGTTGACGTGCTGGTAATAGACCACCATGAAGCTGATCACATTTCTAAGTATGCTTGTATAATTAATAATTAGTTATGTGATTATCCCACTAAATCATTATCTGGTGTAGCAATGGTCTGGAAATTTTGTTGCTATATTGATATGTTATTAAAAACTGACCATGCATAGAAGTTTTTAGATTTAGTGGCTCTTGGATTGGTGGCCGACATGATGGATGTGCGAGATTTTGAAACAAGAAGATTAATAAATAAAGGACTTCAACAAATCCGCAATCCTTACTTCAGAGGTGCGATTGATAAAGACCAATTTCATTTTACAAATGAGATTACACCTATTGGAGTAGCTTTTTATATTGCTCCATTAATTAACGCGACAACTCGCGTCGGAACGCAAGAAGAAAAGCTCATGCTATTCGAATCAATGCTTGATTTTCGGGGATACGAACTTGTCCCATCAACGAAACGTGGATGTAAAGGTCAAGCAGAGACGAGAGTAGAACAAGCTTGTCGAAATTGTACCAATATTAAAAGTAGACAAACCAAAATTCGAGACAATAGCTTGGAAAGAATTGAATAGATAATCGTAAATCAAAATTTATTGAGTAATAAAATCTTAATCGTTCAATTAGATGATTTGATTACTGACCGCAACCTAACTGGATTAATAGCAAATCAATTAATGAGTGAATATCAAAGACCTGTTTTAATCTTAAATAGAATTGAAAATGAAAATGGTACAATAACTTGGGAAGGGTCTGGTAGAGGATACGACAAATCTCGATTGAAAGATTTTAGAGGATTTTTAGAAAATAATAAATACGTTATGTATGCTGAAGGTCATGCTAATGCATTTGGTATTGGCATTAAAGATGAAGATATTAGCGCATTTATTACATCTACAAATTCTGCTCTAGATGGTTTTGATTTCACCCCAATCTATAATGTAGATTTTATCTACAAATCAGATGAGCTAACTCCTGATGAAGTTATTGACATCGCAGGAATGAAAAGCTTATGGGGCCAAGGAGTAGAAGAAGCTGAAATTGCTGTAGAAGGTATTAAAGTCCACAAGGACAATATACGTATTCTATCGCCAGATAAAAATCCTACTCTAAAGATAATGTTGCCTAACGGCATCAATTTTATGAAGTTTAGGTCGTCTGAAGAGGAATATGATAAACTATATTCTGAATTAGGTTATGTGACAATTAATATCGTTGGTGAATGCGAACGAAATATTTGGAATAATAAAATTAGTCCTCAAGTTATGATTAAAGATTACGAAATTGTAGATAGGGCAAATTATTATTTTTAATAATTGACACTTACGACTAATAGACCAAAAACCTATTAGGAGGAATTACAATTATGAAAAATACTATTTTGAATAAATGGCTGATTGCATTAAGCTGTGTATTAATTATTGGATGCAGCGTTAAAATCGTTGAAGCGTCAGCTATTACTCGAAATGCACTTTCGGAAGCTTACATCCCTTCTGAAATGTCTTCTGTGGTAGATCTTACTACTACTATTGAGTATAAACAAATTAGAAATATATCTAAAACAGAAGATACACAAGAATTAAGAACACTAATCCAAGAGTGTAAAACATTAAAAGAATCCGCTGAACAAATGCTAGTATTGGCTGATAATTTAGGATACACTGACAAACATCCAGTAGTTAAGACAACAACCGCTGAAATTGAACAATTAAATGAATTGATTACAATTTATGAAAATCGGTTAGAACAAAAATGTTGGGAAATTCGAATTGAGAAATATCCAACTGCTTCTAGTATTTGGCTATATTTAAGCGATCAAGGATATAGTGATGAAATATGTGCTGGTATCCTTGGCAATATAATGGCTGAAGTTGGTGGGCATACTTTAGATATTGAACATACTACCAATACTCATCCAGGATATTATGGCATATGCCAATGGAGTTTAAAATATAGTAATACTAAAGGTATGAATTTATCTGAACAATGTCAATATTTAGTTGAAACTATTGAAAATGAATTTAATTCATTTGGTAGTGAATATAAATCAGGATTTGATTATGATGATTTTATTGAAATGACTGATATTGAAGAAATTGCATTAGCATTTGCTAAATGTTATGAACGCTGTGGATCAGGTTCTTATGATGTGAGACAATCAAATGCTTTAATCGCTTTTGAATATTTTGCATCTTAATTATATATGGTTATATGGAGAGGTATTTCTCCATATAACCCTTATTTTCATTTATGGAGATAATATGACAGAATTTAAATCAGCTTGGGATATTACTCAAGACTTACATAATTTACTATATAACACAGAAAAATCTGATAATGAGATATACAATGAAGTATTTGAAATTAGTAAAATTTTCGCAGAGACATTCCTTACAACACCAGAAGATTTCGCTCAGTCGTTTATGGCTCTGAGAACCGAAATCCAAAATGAAAAAGTGATTTAAAAATTTTTATACCAAAATGGTGATATAAATGATTTTAACAAATAAACAAGAACAAGGATTAAAGATAGCAGTAGAACGATATAAAAATAAAGAACGATATACAGTAATAGCAGGTTATGCTGGAAGTGGTAAATCAACTCTAATTAAATTTATTATCTTTGCCTTGGGAGTAAATCCAGAAGAAGAAGTTTGTTATGTGGCATTTACGGGTAAAGCAGCTACAGTTCTCTAGACTAAAGGTTGTCCAAATGCGACTACTGCTCATTAGTTATTATATAAAGCACGGATTACGCCGAATGGAACATATAAATTTTTCCCAAGACCAAGAGAAGAAATAGTACACTATAAAGTAATTGTAGTAGACGAAGTTTCAATGCTCCCTAAAGCTATGTGGGAATTGCTCTTATCTCATGGCATCTATATTTTAGCTACTGGAGACCCAGGTCAATTACCGCCAATAGTCGATGAAGATAATAACCATGTGCTCGACAATCCGCATGTTTTCCTTGATGAAATTATGCGTCAAGCTCAAGATAGTGAAATTATTAGATTTTCAATGTGGATTCGTGATAACAAACCAATCTCTTCATATAAGGGTACTGAGGAACAAGTTTTAATTCGATTTAAATGGGATGAAATGCTTCCTTAGATGTATAATTGGGCAGACCAAATTATTTGCTCAACAAATGAAAAACGAAATGATATTAATCGTATAGTCCGAACTCAAAAAGGATATGACCCAGACCGGCCTTGTATTGGAGATAAATTAATTGGATTACATAACCAATGGGATTTTATGTCTTCTAATCATACATGGGCGTTAACTAATGGGACTATTGGAACATTAGAAGATTTTTATGTCGAAGATATACGATTTCCATATTGGATTTATAAAAATCCTGTACCATTTATGTATGCTCAATTAAGACTTGATGATGATGATACATTTTGTGGAGTCCCTATTGATTATAATCAATTATTAACTGGCAAAAAAACATTTGAAGGAAAACAAATTTATCAAATTAAAAAGAATAAAAATTGTCCTGACCCTCCATTTGATTTTTCATATGCCTATGCTATTACTTGTTGGAAGGCCCAAGGTAGTGAATATAATAAAGTATTAGGATTTGAAGAAGCTCCTCCCTATGATAGAGAAACTCATAAAAAATATCTATATACTTTAGCCACAAGAGCTAAAGAGCGTTTAGTTCTTATTAGAAAATAATTTAATTGATTTATAATAAATTATATGATATAATATTATTATAAATAAAATAAATGAGAAAGAGGTGGATTATGCGACCATATTTTGGCGTACACAACCATACTCACTATTCAAATCTGCGTTTATTAGATTCTATTAATAGACCAGAAGAGTTGATTAAAACAGCAGAAAAATTAGGATTAAGTGGTATAGCAATTACTGACCATGACTGTTTATCTGCTCATATGGAAGTTAATCAATTTGCAAAAGATTTTTTAAAAGAGCATCCTGATTTTACTATTGCGCTAGGTAATGAAATTTATTTAACTGATACAAGAGATTGTGGTCAAAAGTATTATCATTTTATTCTATTGGCAAAAGATGAAATTGGTTATAAAGCATTAAAAGAATTAAGTTCAATTGCTTGGATTAATTCTTATACTGATAGAAAAATGGAACGTGTGCCAACATTAAAGTCTGAATTAAAAAATGTAATGGCACAATACAAAGGACATGTTATCGCAACAACAGCTTGCATTGGTGGTGAATTAGGTTCTAATTTATATCCAATGTATGAGGCTGAAGTAGTAGGCGATATGCAAACTAAAAGCATTTATTATAATAATGTTGTTAAATTCATTGAATTTTGTATAAATGTTTTTGGTAAAGATGATTTTTATTTGGAGTGCGCTCCATCTACCATGAAAGACCAACTTGTAGTAAATCAAAAGATTTATCAAGTAGCAAAAGCATATGATTTAAAAATGGTAATTGGAACCGATGCTCATTATTTAACAAAGAAAGATAGACCAATTCATAAAGCTTATTTAAATTCTAAAGATGGCGAGCGTGAAGTTGATTCATTCTATGAGTTTGCTTATGTAATGGATAGTGATGAAGTAGAAGAATTAATGCTACCATATATGGATACTTGGGATAAAGATAAAACTCCTCAAGAGATTATGAATTGGATTTTTGACAATACATTAGAAATTCAAAAGAAAATAAAATTTTATTCTCTGGAACGTAAACAACAAATTCCAAGAGTAGAAGTAATTGATTATAAAAAAGGATTTATTCCAGCAGATTGGCTTGAGAAATATCCTGTTATTTGTTCATTAATTAATAGTGATGATATTCAAGAACGATATTGGGTAAATGAATGTATTAAAGCCTTGCAAGAAAAACAATTATATGAGAATGAAATATATATATCTCGTCTTGAAACTGAAGCTAATGTAATTAAAAATATTGGCGAAAAACTTGAAGACTGTTTGTTTGCTTATTTTAATACATTTAAACATTATATTGATTTGTTTTGGGAGTGCGGGAGTATTGTTGGTCCTGGTCGAGGTTCAGCAACTGGTTTCTTATCTAATTATTTATTAGGAATTACTCAGCTAGATCCAATTCGTTGGGGATTACCATATTGGCGTTTTTTAAATTTAGAGCGCGCGGAATTGCCTGATATTGATATCGATCTTGCGCCAAGTAAACGCCCTGCAATTTTTAGTGCTATTCGTAAAGAACGTGGAACATTAGGTTTAATTCAAGTTGCAACATTTGGAACTGAAGGAACAAAGCAAGCAATCTTAACTGCTTGTCGTGGCTATAGAAGTAATGATTATCCCAATGGTATTGATGTAGATGAAGCTCAATTTATGTCTTCATTAATCCCGCAGGAACGTGGAATTTTATGGCCGATGAAAGATGTGGTAAATGGTAATCCTGATAAAGATAGAAAGCCAGTTACTACATTTATCCAAAAGGTAAATCAATATCCTGGTTTATTGGATATTATTGTATATATTGAAGGAATTATTAATAAACGCTCTTCTCATGCTTCTGGTGTTATTTTATATGGTGAAGACCCATTTGAAACTGCATCATTTATGAAAACTCCTAGTGGTGATTTAATTACTTGTTGGGATTTACATAAAGCCGAAGCCGCCGGAGATACTAAATATGACTTCCTGGTAACAGAAGCTTGCGATAAAATTATTCAATGCTATAATTTATTAAAAGAAGATAATCAAATCCCTGATATTGGTCTACGTGATTTTTATAATAAATATCTTCATCCAGAAGTAATAGATACTTCTGATAAACGCATTTGGGAACACTTGGCGGCAGGAGATATTCTTGACGTATTCCAATTCTCTACTGGTGTAGGTTTAGCTATTGCTAAAAAATTGAAACCAAAAGATCCTATGGAAATGACCGCCGCAAACGCTATGATGCGTCTAATGAGTGAAAAGGGCAAAGAAAGCCAGCAAGATAGATATTATCGAATCCAAAAAGCTGGTATTCAAGTTTTTGATAAAGAAATGAAAGATAATCATTTACCAGAAGAAATGATTGAAAAAATGCACAAGCATTGTGATAGATATTATGGATGTTGTCCACTTCAAGAGCAAATGATGGAAATCCTTATGGATGTTGCTGGATTTACATTAGGCGAAGCAAATAGCGCGCGTAAAGTTGTTGCTAAAAAGCAAATGGCAAAAATTCCTCAATTAAAAGAGCAAGTATTTAGTAAATTTACTAATGAACATAATGCTGAATATTTTTGGGAAAATGCGATCGCTCCTCAGTTAGGATATGCGTTTAGTTTAAATCACTCTCTTCCTTATTCATTTGTTGCAATTCAAATGATTTATTTGGCAATTAATTTCAATCCTATTTATTGGAATTGCGCTTGTTTAATTGTAAACAGTGGAGCGTTGGAAAATAAACCAGAAGAAATAACTGATGAAGATTATGATTATTCCGGTGAAGAATATTGTGGTGCGTCTCCAGAAGATATAATGGAGAATAAATCAAAAAATAAAAAAGTAGCTAGCACTGATTATGGTAAAATCGCAAAAGCTATTGGAGATATACAGTCAGCTGGTATTAAAGTAAGTTTGGCTGATATTAATAAAGCTAAATTTGGATTTGCGCCTGATGTTGAAAATAACCAAATTTTATTTGGTTTAAAAGGATTGTTGAACGTTGGCGATGATTTGATTAATAATATTATTGCAAATCGTCCATATATATCAGTGAAAGATTTTTATTATCGTATTAAACCAAGTAAGCAAGCAATGATTTCATTGATTAAAAGCGGTGCATTTGATGAAATGATGGGCCGTAAAGATTTAATGATTTGGTATATTTGGGAAACGTGTGATAAAAAATCTCGTTTAACATTACAAAATTTAGCAACTCTAATTCGTTATAATTTATTACCAGAAGATAAAGATGAATATGTAATGGCAAGACGAGTTTATGAATTTAATAGATATTTAAAAGCTGTTTGTAAAGATGGTAATATCTATAAAGTTGATGAACGAGCGATTAATTTTTTAATTGAAATTGGTTGCGATGATTTAATTGGTAGTTGTTATTTATTAGATTCTAAAGCTTGGGATAAAGTATATCAAAAATATATGGATATATTCCGAACTTGGATTGCAGAAAATAAAGATATTATTTTAAATAAATTAAATAATAAAATATTTAAAGAAGATTGGGATAAATATGCATCTAAATCTATTTCAGCGTGGGAAATGGAAGTCTTATGTTTCTATTATCATGAGCATGAATTAGCCCATGTAAATAATAGTAAATATGGATTTGTTGATTTCTTCCATCTGCCAGAAGAGCCTATTGTTGATAAAACATTTTCTAAAGGTAATAAAACAATTACTATGTATAAATTACATAAGATTTGCGGAACTTGTATTGCTAAAAATAAAACTAAATCTACAGTTACATTACTTACTACTTCTGGAGTTGTCGAAGTTAAATTTAGAAAAGAATATTTCTCATTATTTGATAAACAGATTTCAGAAAAACAAATTGATGGCACTAAAAAAGTAATGGAAAAAAGTTGGTTTAATCGTGGTAATATGATTGCTGTTCAAGGCATTCGTCAAGGCGATAATTTTATAGCAAAAAAGTATGCTAGCTCTGGCGGTCACCAGTTGTATAAAATTGATAAAATTTTAGATAATGGTGATATTGAATTAAAAGATGAAAGATACAATGGAGGAGCTAATTAATGTATAATATATTAGCATTAATTGGTGAAGCGGGGAGTGGTAAGGATACCATTCTCCGTAAACTAATTGATGATACAAAACATTATTATAATGGTAAATTACCTCTACATGAAATTATAAGTTATACTTCAAGACCTCCAAGAGAAAAAGAAGTGGATGGTATTAACTACCATTTTATCTCAGCAGAAAAATTTGCTGAAATGATTTTATAGAATCAAATGTTTGAAGCTACTGTTTTTAATGAATGGTGCTATGGCACAGGAATTGAATCAGTTAAAGAAGGCGCTATCAATGTAGGAGTATTTAATCCAGAAGGCGCAGAGATTCTATTACATGATAAACGAGTAAATTTAATTATCGTTTATATTCACGCAGATGATAAAATTCGATTAATTAGATAGTTAAATCGAGAGGCTAACCCAGATATTGATGAAATTATTCGTCGATATAAAACAGATAAACTTGATTTTGAAGATGCTGATGATTTATGTAATTGGCTATATACAAATAATACTCCTGCGGAATTAGAATATATATATAAAGATTTAGCATTATTCCTGTCTCGGTGGCCGGAGCATCTGGACACAACTTATTAATTTATTTACAACAAACACTAAATATAGTGGATATCCTAATTTTTTCCACTATATTTAGTGCGGAGGTTATAAATGTTTTATATAATTAAACGTAATGGTGATGTAATGCCATTTAACAAACAAAAAATTATTGATGCTATTACTAAAGCATTTATTGCTGTAGATAAAAATATTTTTGAATCAGATAGTATTAATAGCATCGCTGATGAAGTAGAATATAGAGCGAGTCATTTCCCTGATGGAAGTGTTAATGTTGAAGACATCCAAAATTGGATTGAAGAAGCGTTAATGGCATCAGAGCGTCCTGATATTGCTCGTGCTTATATTCGCTACAGATATAAAAAAGAAGTCGCTCGCACTCATTCAACTGAATTTATTACTGCGATTGGTGAAAAAATTCGTGGAGCTAATATTCAGAATCAAAACGCTAATGTTGATGAAGCATCATTTGGTGGACGTATGGGTGAAGCCAATAGTCTCTTAATGAAGCAATATGCTCTTGATTATATCGTATCTCCTCGCACAAAACGTAATCATGAAGAGAATATGATTTACACTCACGACCTTGACCATTATGCTGTGGGCGACCATAACTGTTTATCAATTCCATTTGATGATTTACTTGCTAATGGATTTAATACTCGTCAAACAGATGTACGTCCAGCGGGTTCAGTAAATACAGCATTCCAATTAGTTGCAGTTATTTTTCAATTACAATCTCTTCAACAGTTTGGTGGAGTTAGTGCTACTCATCTTGATTGGACTATGGTTCCTTATGTTAAAAAGAGTTTTAGAAAACATTTTAAAGCATATTTAACTGATGTTGATGATTATAGTGAAGGTATGGCTCTACAAATTATGAGTGATTGTGAGCCTATTGAAATTTCTAATAAAGAATTGCAAAGTCAATTTGGTCATCAAAATGCTTATAATTATGCTCTAAAACAGACAGAAAAAGAAATCCATCAAGCAGTTGAAGGCATGTATCATAATTTAAATACTCTTCAAAGTCGTAGTGGTAACCAACTTCCATTTACTTCTATTAACTATGGAACTTGTACTCTTCCAGAAGGAAGAATGATTACAAAAGCCCTATTAGAAGTGTCTCTTGAAGGATTAGGTAAATTACATAAAACTTCTATTTTCCCTTGTGGAATTTTCCAATGCATGAAAGGTGTTAATAGAGAACCAGGTGACCCGAATTATGATTTATTTAAACTTGCGTTAAAATCTACTGCTAAAAGATTATATCCTAATTATGCGAATGTTGATTGGTCTGGAAATGCTGGCTATGATATTAATGACCCACGCACCTATTTTAGCACAATGGGATGCCGAACCGCTAATGGATATGATATTAACGGCTTAGGTCAATTAAAAGATGGCCGTGGAAATATTTGTCCAGTAACCATTATTATGCCTACATTAGCTATGATAGCAAAAACTAAGGTAAATAATCTTCTTGTTTTTAAAGTATTAGATGAAGATAGCGAAGTAAAAATTAATGAATATATAAGAACATTTATGGATTTACTTGATGAAAAAATCCATGAAGCAAAAGATCAATTAATTGAGCGTTTTGATTGGATTTGTTCTCAAAGCCCAGCTTCAGCTAAATTCATGTATGAAAATAATTTGATGGCAGGCTACATTCCAGAAGAAGGAATTAGAAGCGCACTTAAACATGGAACACTAGCCCTAGGCCAGTTAGGACTAGCAGAAACTCTACAAATTCTTATTGGTGCTGATCACACTACTTCAGAAGGAATGGAATTAGCAAAAAAAATTGAATCCTTATTTAAACAGCGTTGTGCGGAATTTAAGGAACAATATAAATTAAACTTCGGTGTTTATTACACTCCCGCGGAAAATCTCTGCTATACTGCAATGAAGAAATTTAAGGCTAAGTATGGCGAAATTCCTAATGTAAGTGATAAAGAATTTTTTACTAATTCAATTCATGTTCCTGTATGGAAAGAAATGAGCCCATTTGACAAAATTGATATTGAGAGTCAATTGACTGGATATAGTAATGCCGGTTGTATTACTTATGTTGAGTTAGACTCTACAGTATCTAATAATTTAACTGCTCTTGAACAAATTGTAAATTATGCTATGGACAAAGATATTCCTTATTTTGCTGTAAATGTTCCTAATGATACTTGTCTCAAGTGTGGATATACTGGTGAATTTAATGATAAATGTCCAGAATGTGGTAGTAAAGAAATCCAGCAACTTCGTCGTGTGACTGGCTATTTAACTGGTAATTATAAAACTGCATTTAATTTAGGAAAGCAAGATGAAGTTGAACATCGAGTCAAACACGTAGGAGTGATGGAATGAGATACGCAGGAATAATTAAAAATGATATTGCTGGAGCTCCTGGAGTGTGTGTCTCATTTTTCACTCAAGGCTGCGCCAGACATTGCGAAGGTTGTTAGAATCCAGGAACTTGGGATTTTAATGGCGGAAAAGAATTTACTACAGATACATTAGATGATATAGTAAATGCTCTTACTGCTAATGGTATACATCGTAATTTTTGTATTATGGGCGGAGAGCCTCTCGCCCCAGAAAATCTATTCCTTGTAGATTTAATTATTGAACATATTAAAGAAGCTCTTCCCAAAACAAAAATTTTTTTATGGACTGGATATACAATGGATGAATTGGCTACGCGCAGAGAGCCACATCTAAAAAATATTGTTGATAATATTGACTGTATTATTGATGGCCCATTTAAAATTGAACAACGAGATATTACTTTACCTATGCGCGGCTCACGCAATCAAAAAGTTTATTATGCTCCATTTGACTTATGGGAAAAAATGTGATATAATATAGAAAATGGAGGATAATAAATGACTAATGGATTAAAATGTATTGGTGTAAAAACCATTGATGAATTAAAATATTCTCCTCAAGTATTTGAAAATGGGGCAGTAGCATATACTGATGATAAAAAAGTATATTGTTATATAGATAATAAATGGGAAGAAGTATCAAATTATGGTACTGTCGACAAAATTGATGATACTAAAGCTAATTTAAACTTAAATTTATATGATTTAAATAAATCTTTAGTGCGTTCATTACCAGACCCCGATACAGATACATTAGGAGATTATCAACAAAAAATTAATAGTTATCATCGAAAAGTGAATAATAATTATTATCTTATGTTATGTAGAGATTATAATTATTATACTGTATTCCATTATGAACCAACAATTATTGCTGATTCATTCGGTAAATCTGTATTAGATTGCCTCGCTGATGTTGGTAAAATTAAAACATTAGATTGGAATGAAGAACAAGGCGCTATTGAAATTTGGATGTCTATTGATGATAATATTTATATGTTCTATTTATTTGGATATGATGCAGGGGTGGTGGATTTTTCGTGAATCGTTTATTTTGTAGCTTATAGCCATTTGATATGGTTCAACAAATTTATGCAGTAGATAATAATGGCAATATCATAGATACATTTAGTTGTACGTTCGATGATATGATTGAAGCTGTTCCATCCTACTGCAAAAATAATAATATTAATGTAATTCATTTGTTAGGTATTACTGATTACACATTTGAAATGAAACAAAGAATGATGGAATTTTGTAAAACTAATTATGCATATGAAAATTTAAATCTAATTATTGATTGTGGAGAAGGAAAATAATGGAATACCTAGTAAGTACAACTGAAGTATATAGAGTTGATGATGAAGCTAGTGCTGCTTCTTTAATTGAGAAGGCTAAGCATGATAGCATGTATGAATTAGCTAAGTATAGTTCTGTAAAAAAGGAAAAGAAATAGAAGGGAGAAATCATTGATGAATGGTATCAAGTTTCATTGACCAAGAAATTCAATGATGAAAAAGACCCTATTTCTGTTGTTAATATTAAATATGGGGAGCAAATTGATTTCTAATGATTAAATTTGAAAAAGTTTCTAAATACCCTGATGCAGTAATTCCCACTCGTAGTACAGTGAATTCCGCTGGATACGATTTTACTGTGGCTGATGATATTGTAATCCCATCTTATTCTAACCAAATGAGCGAAATGGTCCGATGGGGTAGAACAGGCCATACTTATACTCTAACTGAAATGGCTAGTTTTACCAAAGAATTAAAAATAAAACCTACTCTTATTCCTACTGGAATTAAATGTTGTCTTGATGCGGATACATATCTTGAATTATCAGTACGTAGTTCTACTCCACTAAAGCATTGGATTATTCTTGCTAATGGAGTGGGTATTATTGATGCTGATTATTATAATAATCCCAATAATGAAGGACATATTTATTTTCAAGTAATTAATCTTACTCCATTTGATATTCAACTTAAAAAGGGAGATAAAATTGGCCAAGGTATTATTAAACCTTATCTAACAGCAGATGATGATAATGCTTTTGGCCAACGGCTTGGTGGGTTTGGTTCTACTACAAGTAGTCCAGAAGCTAATCAAGCTAGTCTAACTTAATGAATATATTATTTTTAGATTTATCATCTAAATCTACTGGATGGTGCTTATCTTCTGAAAAAGGGGAAATGCTCAAATGGGGATTAATTCCTATTTCAGGAGATAATACTCTTGAACGTATTAAACAAATGACTGATAAAATTGTAGATTTGATAAAAGAAAATAGTGTTGGTAAAATAGTCGCAGAAGATGTGCATCCAGAAGCATATGGGAATAAGTCTCATACTGAACGTGTTTTAATGTGGCTTCAAGGATCTGTGGCATTAGGTGCTCATAGTATTGATACTAGCATTGATTATGATTTTATTGAATTTATGAATTCATCATCATGGCGAAAATTACTTGGAATGAAACTTGGTCCAAAAGTAAAACGAGTAGCACTTAAACAAGCAGATATTGAGTTTGTAAAAAATAAATATGGTATAGTGGCTAATGATGATGTATGTGATGCTATATGTTTATATACTGCATATTTCACTAAATCTCAAGAAGAGTATAATTGGGAATAAGGCCAAAATACAAAAAAAAATAACTCCTTATTTGTAAGAACAAATGGATAGAGATTCTTACGGAAAGGAGTTTTTTAAATGCTTGATTTTATCGCCAAATATTGGCTTGAGTTTTTATTTGGTATAATCGCATTAGGACTTACGGGTTTAGCTAAATACTTTTATAATTTATATAAAAAAGAAAAATAGCGTTTAGAAGATGAAGCTCATGAAAAAATTATTAAAGAATTAAAAAGTAAAATTAGCGATGAACATAAAACTACAGCTAATTTATTGCAAACTGAGCGAAATTTATCTAAACAAGAAAACGATAGTTTAAAACAAGAAATTTATAATGTAAATGATAAAATAGATGTTGTAAGAGATGGTATTTTATCTATTTAGGGAAAACAATTTAAAAATGATTGTCGAAAATTATTAAATCCAGACCATGAAATCACTCTCGATGAATTTGAAGAAATTGAGAGCGACCATGAGACATATAATAAAATGAATGGAAATCATACAGGAGATAAACTATTCCAAATGGTAGAATAGAAATTTAGAAATAGTTTATCTACCTACAAAGAATAAAAAATAGCCGAGAATTAAATAAAACTTAATTCTCGGCTTATAATAATTTATTCTTCTATTTTATAATAATATTTTAAAAATTCAGGGCTAAAATCGTAAGCTAACCCTTCTGTAATTAATCCTTCAATTTCACAAATTTCTGCGGAAACATTTTTAATTAATTTTTTAGCTATTTTTAATTCATGGAATGCCATATTTTCTTTGAAGTGCATAGCGGCCTCTTTATAGATGCTCACTGTTTCCTTCTCCCAATCGAGCCAATGGTAGAGACTCTCTTTACTTAATGATTTAATAGCTCCTTTGGTAACATCCATAGATGTTTTACTATACCATTCTGCTGGAATTAATGTTGTGTTTTCCATTTCAAATTGTGGAATTGAAAAATATATTTTTGCATAACAATCTTTAATACATTGAAGAGTTTCTAATTCTTCCTAAGATTGATGACAATGGATTTCTTTTAAACCATCTAAACATAAAAAACGGTAATAGTCAGTCATATTTTCATGATAAACTACTCCCTCTGTTTGGCGTTTAATTATAGAAATCATATATTCTTGACAATCCATTCAACTCACCCAACCTTTACGATATCGACTTCAACAGTTGAATAGGTTGTTGCACCAGTGTTAACAAATGTCAAATTGGCATTGTTATTTATAGAACGACATGATGGTAGTACTTTTACTAATGTAGTAAAATGAACTGTGCCAGTGTCAACTAGACTTGCAATTGCGGTTGGAATGGCAGTTCCATTATTGTAAGCCTAGACTGAAAATGTGTTGCCAGAGCCAGCATCACCAGTTGCAGTAACTGCAACTAAATAAGTGCCGGTTCGAGTTAAACTAATCGCAGTACTGCCTGCAATATGAGAAATACCACAGCCACTTTGGAATATATTATTTTGGAGTGGAATGGGATTACCCGTAGCAAGAGTCTAGCTAGTTGTAGAGGTAGTCTTTAAAATTGGGTTAGAGCAATTTGAACAAGTACTCATTCGTATGAACTCCTTTCTTAGTTAGAATAGAGGGAGGATATTTCCTCCCTCAATAAATTAATTACCGCAAGCTCCGCATCCACTAAATGCATTATAAATATTACTTGAAGTATAAGGACTGCAAGTAATATATGCAGGAGTAGGATATGGACGTAAGACATTTAATAAATCAGAAGTCTGATTCATGTTCTGAATTGTTAAGTTGGCAGACTGCAATTCAGTACGCAGACCTTCAATTTGCTCGAACTTCTTCAAGACTAGAGACCGGCCGACCTTTTAATCCTTGAAGTTGTTGAGTATATTGGTTAGTAGGCATATAACGATTCAGGTAGGGATTTTGAGATTGAGGATAATAGTTATAACTGTTTGGATACATTTTCTAGAAAATACCTCGCTTTCCAAATTTTTTACAGCGGAGTAAAAAATTTTACAATGGTGTAAAAAATTTTACTAAGCTCCTCCATTATATAATGTAAATTAAGATGGACCAATTAATGATTTTTGCCTGGTTATTTTCGAGAAAACTATCTAGAATATTTTTCATATTAAATAGGAATTGACATTTATTGACTTTTCCAAAAATTTATTTTATAATACAGAAAATAGAATAGGAGGAAATAATTTATGGATTGGCTAGAAATGCTACAACAAATTTTCAATATTCTTATTGTTCCAGTACTAACAGCTGTCTCTTTATTCTTGGTTCGTTTTATTCAGTCTAAAACCAATGAATTGAAGGCTAAAACCAATGATGAAACTCTTCAAAAATATATGGACATGCTTAATAAAACAATTACTGATTGTGTATTAGCAACAAATCAAACATATGTTGAAAGTCTGAAGGGGCAAAATGCATTTGATAAAAATGCTCAATTGGAAGCATTCAAAAAGACTTATGACGCCGTAATGGGTATTCTGACTGAAGATGCTAAAGAGTATCTTAATGAAGCCCTTGGTGATTTGAGTGGATATATTACCACTAAAATCGAGTCTGAGGTTAATACAAATAAAGCTCAGCCTAAAAAGGTCGAAGATTAATTGATTATTTGTTTGTGCGGAAGCACTAAATTCAAAGAGTCCTTCGAGAAGTTAGGAGCAATCCTATCTCTCGAAGGACATATTGTTTTATCTCCTAAAGTATTTGCTCATGCAGATAATATTATATTACCATCAGACACAGAAACTAGATTGTTAAACTCTAGTAAAAATAAAATTAATATGGCTGATGCCGTTTATTTTATTACTGGAGAAAATGAATATATTGGGCCGACTGGTTATCAAGAAATCTGCTATGCTAGGAAATTAGATAAACCAATTACATATTTCTCAAATGAAAAAATAAATCATTATATTGATAATTCTAAGCAACGATTAGAAAATAATAAAATGGGAAGTGATTCTAAATGATTCACTTCCCATTTTTTTTATTTTAAATCAACTAGTCTATTTGTCCAAATTCCATTATTATAAATTAATGGAGTCATTTTTACCCATTTTCCATTTGTATAAATAAACGGAACATAATTGTAAGCTTCTCTCTACCATTGAGCATATAACGTCTATGGTGATTTAATCTATTCAGTAGAGCCTTTAGGATAAGTCCCTCCACTACCATTTGCTGCAGTATTCCACCCTGTAAAAATATATTTAGACCGAGTAGGAATTGGTAATAAATTAATAGTATTATTATTATAAGATATTGTCTAATTCCATTGAGCATAAAGCATTGTACTTTCATTAAATGTAGCAGTTGAATTTATATCATAAGCCGTACCTTTTCCATCATACTAACTATTCCATCCGGTAAAAGTATAAGAAATAGTCTAATTGCCAGTTAATGAAGTATTATTTATACCACCATTACAGTTTCCTTTAATAGTAAAAGAAGTAGTAGAATTGGCTCTGGTAGGATGAGGAATAGTTTTAATTTGGTTATTAGCACTATAACTATAACTAACATTCCATTTTGCATATAAAGTAACTGAATTCGTCGCTCCCGTTGATGAGATAGAAGCTCCTGCATTATAATTAGTCCCAGTTCCTTGAGCATTAGTATTCCATCCAGCAAATGTATAATTAGCAGTCTTTAGCCCAGTAGCTGTTACATCTGTACCACCTGCACCGTAACAAAGAGTAGTAAAATTAACTCCCTTACTTGCTCGATTAATAGCAGAAGGTAATGTTTTAGTCGTTCCCCAATTTACAGTAATTGAAGCGGGAGTAGAAGCGCCTCCATTAGCATTGAAAGTATAAGTAGTTTTCGCTGTTGTAGTTAATATAGTAATACGAGCATATCCATTGCCAGTATGCCCTGTTTCATTTCCTCCCGCAGGTTTTACAAATGAAACAGTACCATTTTTTGTAGAAGCATTAGCTAAATAATAATTACTATTTAATAAACATCCAGATGGATAATTAGCAGCAGTACTAGTGGTATAAATATACCCACTACCTCCGCCTCCACTTCTTCCGTCAGAGTCAGAATCATTATCATAAGCGCCGCCGCCGCCATACCAGCCGCTGCCGCCTCCACCGCAACTATATCCAATTTTACCTGCACCACCAGCTCCACCTTTTCCAAAAGTTCCAACAGCTTCAGGATAAGTAGTAGCACTTATAGAGTAAGGATGGCCTCCTTGAGTTTGAGTGCCTCCACCGCCACTTCTATTACTTCCAGCAATAGTTGTTTCATTATTATATCCTCCGAGGCCCTATGTACCTCCGCCAGCTCCTTTTAAAGTAACTGAATAACAAGCTCCTCCTCCGCCGCCAGCAACAATTACTCTAGCATATAAACTATCTTTAGCGATGCGGATATCAGAAGCTCCACCTCCTCCATATCCAGAGTTATAACCAGTTCCACCACCGTTGAATCCTCCAACTTTTGCTGCTGTTGGTTGTCCTCCACTATAAACATAAAGCGTTGTTTTAGCAGTTAATGTTAAAGTACCTATTGAATAACCTCCTGGACCACCTTGATAGGAAGTGCCGTTACTACCTCCCTAAGCGCCCCACACTTCTAATTTATAAGTACCAGCTGGAAGATCAATACTTTTTTTTGCTCCACTATATGAACAATTTATAATATCTCCGGCTCGCAAGGAAGTAAAACTTGGAGATGTTGTTGCTAAATCATAAGTTGCCATATATTAATTCACTCTCCTTTATCACACTTTAATCCATACGCGCCCATTAACTTTAACTTTTCCAGTTCCCCATTCTTCATAATCAGGAACTGCTGAAATCGTGCCAATCGCACAATAACCTTTATTTCTATATTCTTCATCAGTCATAATAGAAACTGTTCCATTAGGACCAGAACATACTGGACGTCCAACATTCTTTTTAAACTCTTCGCGAGATTCATATGGATAAGCCAAAACACGTCCGCTTACTGCTATTGGAGTTTTAGCTTGTTCAGTCTCACCAATAGCAAAACCAAATGTATCAGATGTAATATTCGCACCTGGCATCAAGCGCTCAGTCGAAGTAATAAGAGTATCATCACCAACTTCAACTACACAACGACCAGCATCAATAGTATCTCCTTCACGGAATTCAGCATAGTCATTCCATACTGCGCCATATAACGCGTAAGAAGTTGAAGCTTTTGTACCATCTGTATAGATTAACCATTTACTCTTAGTATAATCATATAGACCACGATTGGTAGAAGATAATAATCCGATAGAATCTTTTGAATTAGTAACACGAACAGTAGCATCATTTGTATCTGAACGAGAAATAGTAAGATTTCCTGTTAAAGTACCACCAGATAATGGTAAATAATTTAATGCAGGTAAACTCTTCCAACTAGCGTCGCTATCATTAGAACTATTTTTAACTAAATACTATCCAGCTGTTCCTCCAGCAGGTAATGTTAAAGAACCATCATTCTCTTGGAAGAAAATTTGTCCTTCTACTGGGTTGCTAGGCTTTGTAGTTCCATACATTTTATTAGTAATTAATAATTTTTCATTAAGAGTTAGATTACCACTTAATGTACCACCTGTTAATGGTAAATAATCTGAATCACTAGTATCTTGGGCGAAGAATAATTGGCCAGCTGTACCATTAGCAGGAGTGCTAGTTCCATAAGTCTACCCATTTTTTAAAACTATGAGATTATTTGCTATTAATTTTTTATTAAGAGTTAAATCCCCAGTCATTGTGTCGCCAGACTTAATAACATATCTATCATCATGTGTATGTCCAATTACACTATAACTACCATCGGGGCCTAAACGTTCCCATTTCCCTTCTAATGTCCAAACATATTCATATGAATTACTTTTATCAATAATTACATCGCCAGCAGTTTTAGTCGTATAGCCAGTGATTTTAGGATCAACTGTGCTACCGTCTGTAATATCAACTGTCGCTTTGCCAATAAAATGCATAGCAGTTGAAAGACCCATATCTTGTCTTGCTTGAGCTGCTGTTCGTTTATAAATCCAACCAGAGCTATCAATAGTAGCAAAATCTCCAGCCTTATTTCCAACATTTGTTGTTTGAAGCCACGTACCAGTAATATATCCTGTAGTAGCTCCAAGAGTAGCAGTTATTGAAGTTGTACCATCACTATTGGTTTTCTAAAATTTAAGATCACCAGTCATGGTATCTCCAGATTTTTTAACATAACTAGAATCATGATTATGAGAACTTGAAGCTGCTCCAATATTAGCTGGAGTTATATTAATATTTTTAGTAGCACTACCATTATAAGTAAATTGGTTTGTTCCTTCAGTAGTTCCACTGTTTAGCTTAATAACTAAATTATTATTAACTTTATCAGCACTGGTCGCGTTACCGTTTAAATTGCCATGAAATCCATCGGGCTTAATGGAAGCAACTAATTTTCCATCAGCCGCAGTTCCTTTAGTATTTTTATAGAAATTCCAAATTCCACCATATTCATGAAAATCAACTTGATCATGTCCACTATATCCAAAATCAATAGCATGATAATATGTATCAGCATTGCCTTCACCACGGAATTTTCTACTTTGAAAATAATGAGTTTTATCAGTACCCGTGGCAATATAAGGAGCAGTAAATAATCCAGTATTATCAATAGTAACTGTTGAATTATTTTTAATAACTTTACCTTCAGCATCAGCAAATGTGGGAACAGCATTTACAGTAGAAGAATTAGGCCCGGTCACCGCATTTGTGCCTGCATCATCACGCCACCCAGGATTACCTTTTTCATCAGTTTTCCAAACTTTATTTTTCTAATTCGCACCAGAAGCAACATAACCGTCAGATGATGATGTATTTGCTTTCCAAGTATCAGTATTTGTTGAAGTAATAGTAATTTTATCATTATTTACATCAGGTGTTAATGTTATATTACTTCCTGCTACTAATGTTAATGTGTCAGTTGTAGTATCAGCACTAATAGTTTTCTCGTCAATAGTTATATTACTAAATGCATTTTGATTCTTTTGAGCCCCATTTAATTCATCTACTTTATACTCTAATTTTCCAATTGCTGTGTTAAGAGTATCATTAGTTGTAATAGGTGCCTTTACCTTACCTTTTGAATATTCAGCCATTGAAGTTATATCTGCACTAGAATGTTTATGATCAGATATTGCATAACTTCCATTTGGACCGAGTAATTCCCAACGTCTGATATTATTTTCAATTACTAAAACATATTCCTTAGTACCATCTTTAGAAATAATAACATCGCCAGCATTACCTGTAGCAAATTCATATCCATTAATAGTAGGATCAGTATCTTTATTAATAGGGTCAACAGTAGCAATACCAATAAAATGCATTGCTGTAGATAATCCTAAATCTCCAACAGTAATTGTAAATGTTTTATCTTCGCTACCCTTAAATGTCTATATATTCTTTCCAGCTTTTAATGTTAATGTACCCTTAGTTGAATTTGCTGGACCGCCAGCACTAGCTGAGCCAGCATACTTATGGGTATGATTACCAGCTGCCGCATCAGTAGCTCCTGTACCAATAACAAGAGAACTAGTGCCAGCTCCAATATTCGCTCTAGCATTAGATTTCTAAGTATCCTTTAATCCTTGGTTAGCTTCAGTAGAAACAGCTAAGAAATTACCAACATTACTTAAACCTACATCACTTTTAGCAAGGGCGTCGCCTAAAATAACATGACCATGTTCATCATTTCCTACTTTAACTGCTGCTACCTCATGCTTAGTAGTTGTTGGATGCAAATAATTATTAGCATTTGACGCAATACCATCTAATTTTTTCTTATCTTCCGCAGACATTAATCCAGAAGACTCAGTAGAGGCATCACTATATTTCGTATCTGTAGCATTAATAGTAATAGTATCAGTATCAACATCACCAGTAATCTAAATATTGTCGCCACTTTTTAGTATCATAGTATCAGTGGCATTGTTTGCTTTAATAATATTTTTTGTATCAGAGTTTAATTGAATATTACTGAATGCATTTTGATTCTTCTCAGCATTTGCAGGAGCATGTGCTGATTGAGAGTGTGTATATGCAGCATTCCATTTAATGCGCTCACCATCAGTAATATGCATAGTCATATTACCTGTATGAGAATTAAATGTAGTAGTACCAACTTTTTTACTTAGAGCATCATTTACTACTTTATTCTAAACTGGTTTAGTACTTGAAGCACTTAAGGTAGTATCAATTGTTTCGGCTGTAGCAACGATTTTACCATCAACTTGTTTAATCGCCTGAATATATTTACCCTCGCCACCGGTTTCATCAACATCCAAATTATCAATGGCAGTTTTAATATTAGGATCGATACCCCATTTACCAGCTCCAGTATTATCACCAGCACATAATAATACATCGCCTACTTTTCCTCCCGCTGGTAAATGTATATTACCAGGAGTGGTAGGATGACTATAAACAGTGTCTTTAGATGTAATCGTAAGAACTCCGTCACCATCACTTGAAACTTTTGTACTACCAGCCCCTACTATTTTATGAGTACTACGAACTACACCGTTTTCAATATGATTTAAATAAGTCTTACCATTTTCCGAGGCTTTATTTATTGTCCCTGCTGTATTATTTGTAATAACTGTACTACTTTGATGATGAGTATCATTAGGAAGAGTAATTGTTAATGTCTATTCAGTTAATCCAGTAGTATGACCATATGCATCTACAGTTACTTTTGGAATTACAATTGAACCTGATTTACCCGCTCCACTAATTGATACATCTTCAGCAGGACCTTTTACTGTATTAGCAGTAGTGTTTGGCCCCTTCTTTGCATGAGTAGCCTCATAAGTAACGGCATTAGTGCCATCTGTTCCTGTTAATACTACAACACCATCATTTTTAGCAGTTGCTGTAATGATGTGATCGTGTTTACTTGGAGCAAAATCACTTAATTTTTTACCACTGTCTTTTATTGATTTACCAGTAACTCCATTAAATAAAACAATATTATCACCAGTAGCATTAGCAGGTCCAATTACTGCCCCATCGATATTTGTTTGTGCGACAGTCCAATGAGGCGTGCTTGTAGATAATGCATCAGCAATGCAAATAATTAAATCACCTTGTTCACATTTCTAACCTGCATATGTACCAGCTTCATTAACTCTATATGTATGACCCACTTCATAATTAGCAGTAGGTAAGGGATTTTTCCCGTCAATAGTACCTTTAAATACTAAGGCATCATTAGCTCCTAATAACGCCCCAATTTTATCATTAATCGCTTTTAATTTATCATTTATCTCATTTTCAGTATAATATCTGTCATCATGAGTATGGTCTTTAGTCGCGCCGCCTAAATCTTCAATACTAGGGATATCAAGCCATGTGGCTTGACCATTATTACTCACACTTAAAATTTGATTAACTTTACCATCACCGGGGATATATTCTAAGGGTTTATTTAATCTTTGAACTGTTAGAGTAGAACCACTTCCATTAGACTGGAAAGCAATAAAATCTCTACCCATGTGGTTACCATCTTGATTTAATGGTATTTCAACAGTAAAAACTAATAGCGCAATTAAAATAAGATTCTATGTAAAACTGTATTTATAAATATAAGTGTTATCTATATCATAAATGATTACAGTAGGAATATATCCTTTCTCAATGGCTTCTATAAGTCTTGAGTAAGCTGCTTGTGCCTTAGCGCTTAAAGTAAAATCATAAGATGCTTGATTGGTCCAATAAGTCGAACCAGCCATATTTAATTCTAAGACAACATTCTAGTTATCAACATACTATTTAGTTGTTAATTCTAAGTTTTCTGTTGGATCTTGAGCAACTTTAATACCTTTACCATTAAGAATTTCAATAGCATTGTTAGTACCTTTGTTATCAATAACAATACCACGACCAAGGCCCTCATTAGAAATAAAGATTTCATCTTTATCTTCAACGCTTGGAATAACAAGAGTACCATTTTTAATACCAATTTGACTATATTTAGCTTCAACTAAATTTTTAGTAGAATCAGTTATATTAAATGCTAAAATAGGATATACTACTTTATTATCATCAGTTGCCATTGCTGTAGCTTGAATCATTGTAGCTATATCAGCTTTAGCAGCATTTAATGGTATACGATTAACATTAATTTCAGCTTTAGTAGTAGTACCATCACCATCAATATCAATGTAAAATTTACCATCATCTTTAGTAAAATATGCAAAGCCTTCTTTGGCATAAGGCATATTCTTTGCTAAGTTTGTTGCTAAACCTTTATTAATTTTAAATAAAGCCATTAACTAAACTCCCTTCTCTGAAAAAAAGTTTAAAAATAAAAAAAATAAAATGGGAAAGTCTATAGTAAGACTTTCCCATAAAAATAAATAAAATTATAATATTTTGAAAGGTATCTTACTCTTTCATATATATTTTTTGAAAGAGTTAATTATTTATTTGATTTATTTTGTCCTTCTATTTTTGAATTAATTCTAATAACATATTATACTCATTGTCATCAATAAATTTTAAACACTCTTCTTTTGGAAGATTTAACTCAAATACTTTATCTTGATTTTTAATCTTATAAAGCTTGTTCCAATAATAAACATTTGCTAAGACACGAACTTTATGCATTGGGCAAATATAAGTACAGCGTTTATTGGGTGTGCCATATAACTAATAATTCCACCCAGAACACCAAGCGCATCCAGCAGCAATTGGACAAGTTAAGCATTCTTCTGTAGATTGAGATTGTCGAGTAATTTTTTTTAAATTTTCTAAATTCTTTAAATATTTTTCATTATTATCATTTGTATTAATAGAACCAATTATAATAGGCTCTCTTTCTTTCCCCAATGATGATTCCATATATCGAATACAAGGGTAAATTTTCCCTTTATAATCAAAACTCATCATTGCGCCAGTACCACCGCACCAATTTAAAGTATCAGTATCCTCTAATGGGTATCCAATATTATCAGCAAATACTATATTATTAATTAATTCATTTGATTGATTAACATTTAACATTTTATCTGCTATTTTTTTTAATTCCTAATAATAAATAGAAGCTTCTTCATTAGTCCACTCTGCTTCAAATACAGGATTCATAAAAATATCAGTAGCGCCAGCTTCATTTATAAAGAAATCAATTAATTTATTTATCTCTAATAAATTTTCTGGAGCAATAGTGACTTTGGTGGTTCTAATCTAATTATAATGCTGATTATGGTATTTTAATGCTGCAAAAGCATCTTTAAAATTACCTGTTCCATCAAAATATTTACGACATTTGTCGTGTATATCTTCTGGGCCATCTAAAGTAATACCAAAAGAAATAAAATTATGAAAACGTTTTAAAAAATCTTGAACTTTTGAATCAAAATAATATTTTCCATTAGAGATCATTGAAATTCTAAAAGTTCGTAGCCAAGGATGATTATGAATTAAACAATAATTTAAAAAATGAGTACAAGCCGCATCAATAGCATCAATATTCATCAATGGTTCTCCACCAATAAATTCTAATATAATACCTGCTGTATTTTTATTAATCAAATTATTAATATCATTTTTCTCATATAGATCAAATAAATAATCAACAATTTGTATAGCAGTTTCAGGAGTCATATAATGTTTATTTTTATTTCCTTGATAACAATAGCTACAGTTACAACAACAATCGTCCGTTACTTGAAATGTAATTGAAGGACATAAAATATTATTAGCGTTAGGATATAACTCTTTATATAAATTATGAATTATTTCTGAATGTTCTTGAATTTTATTTCTTTTAATCATTTTTACTATATTGAATTAAACTATTATCAAAATCAAAAATATATTGACAATTAAAATCAAAGGGGTTATATAAATCTGCTATTTTTTGTTTATACATTTCACATTCAGTAAATCGAATTTTAGTATCCTAATTATATTCTGCTAATAATTCTTTATTAATATCATTCTAAGTCATTAAATAACCTAAAATATTTAAATTAGATTGATATTCAAACCATAATCGTTGAACCTCTAAAATAATTTCTTGAGGAATTTGAACTTTTTTAATCATTTATAATAAAATCTCCTTTTACTCTTTTTTATATTAATGCATAGAGCCCTATGTACCGCCATTACATATATCCGTACAAGTGCTACGACCACAGTTGCCAGAGCATGTGTTATTACAATCATTTCTGCAAGCATACCCAGAGCATCCTCCACGGCATCCACCGCGACAAGTAGTTGTGCAAGCAATATTACAGCTTCCCGTGCAATTTCCAGTACAAGGACACCCACCGCCGCCTCCTCCACTAGGGGGTGGTGTAGGATCAGGGTCTGGAGTGGAGCCTCCTGAACCTGCATCACAACCACTTTGGCAAGTTCGACCTTCACAGCCTCCAGAACAATTACTAGCACAATGTGCAGTACATCCAATAGCACATAAATTAACGCACATGCCAGTACATTGATTTAAACAATTACTCTTACTAATATCTAATTTATTTTGATTTTTTTCAGCTTGGCAAATCTAAAAAAATGAAATTAATTCTTTTAAATTTGGAATAGCTTCATCCTATTTGAAAAGAGTTGTTTTTTTAGAGGTGGCATCATATTTTTCGTTAAATCCTAATTTAGTAGGATTAATGGCTTGCATAGGCTCTAAAATCTTATTAAAATAATCATTAATAATCTCTTCATCTTGAAGTGTTAAATCTTTCTAAGAATCAGTATAATCATATAAACTAGAACCATATTGTGAAATATTAATATTATACATACGTTTTAATATCATTTCACGTATTTCTTGTTTTAACTAAATTAAATCTGCTTTTTTTATTTTTTCTCCAGCAAATAAAGAAGAAAAATCAGTCGCTGCCATTCGCAAATCTCCTTTCATATAATTTAAGTATACCATAAAAAATTATAAATGTCAAATTATAATTAAAATTGGACAGATATAAATAATTTTTTATTTATATTTTTTATTTTTATAAAGAGAATGGAGGAAATATAATATGAATAATTATTATTGGACCGATGAAAGCATTAAAGCTTTATGGCAAGAAATTTTAAATAAAATTAATAATTTAAATTTTGATGATATCAATGCTTAGGATATTATTGACTTATAGAATAAAATAGCAAATTTATAGCAAACTGTTGAATCATTAGAAACTCTTAAAAATACTATTGATAATTTATCAACTTAGCAAGAAAAATTAAATGACAGAATAAACTCTAATAAAAGTGATATTGGCACTCTTATTACCACAACAGGTATAAATGCCAATAAAATTGAATCAATTGAAAATAATCTAAAAGATTCATTACCATTACCTACTGCTCAAGAAATTGCAGAATTAAATTTAAATTTAAAAACAGCTTTGTTTAATTTACAGAATGAAAATTTAGGTAAATATCGTTATTTAGCTTTGGAAGAAGTTCAACAGTATTTTAATAATTCTAATTATGATAATATTGTTTATATTACCAGTCAAGAAACGAATTTTTATCCCGTAGACCCTAAACAAAGTTATAATGAAAATGTTTATTATTTTACTAAAGCAGATACTGATTTCATTGATATAAATTGTAAAACTGTAGAAGAATTAACTTATTATAAAGAAAATTATGAGGATAGAATATATAAACGCTCTGGGTCTGAATTAGTTAAACTTTCAACAGAAGAAGTAAATGCTTTAGAAATAAATTCAATTTTTTATATTTGGCTTAGTAAAGGATATTATTCTCTTTATTTTACAGATGACAATCATACTATCCAAAATGCAACAGAATTTGAGACAGCAAAAAATAATACAACATTATATTATGCTTTTCTTTTAAATTTTAATAAAATAACATTACCAATAACAATACCTTTTGCCATATATTTTGAAAATACTCATAATACTGTAGTAACAAAATGGGAATATGATAATAATAAAGTAATTTATGTTAATATGGATACAATGCCTCAAGTTTGGACAGGTAATTATTAGTATTTTGGAGATGTAAATACTTCTATTTTTACTATTAATCACCGTGAAACACCAGCAAATTTATTATATTTAATTGCAATAAATTATTTTGATAATATAAAATTTAATAAAATAAAATTTAAAGATACAATTTGGTCAATAATTAATGTAGGACAACATATATATGATAAAGATATTGATTATTATTATGTAAATTTTGAGGCACTTATTCCTAATGACTATACTAATTTAAATGATAATTTTACATTAAAAAGAATTATTGTTTCAGGGGTATATGATATAAATAATCAAATTAGTTATTTTAAAAATATATCAACTGAATTATAAAAAATAGCAGATAACATTTCAGTTATCTGCTATTTTTTTTTATTTTATTTTAATCCAAATTCTATTATTTATTTTAATATTATCAGTTCCCCAAGTATCATAATAAGGAATTTCACTTACATACCCAATTATTGCATCAGGCCATTCTTTAATTTCTTCACGAGTCATTAATGACACAGTTCCATTTGGACCACTGCACACAGCCGCTCCTGGCTTATATAATTCTTTATCTTCATCAGGATAAGCTAATACTCTACCACAAACAGCAATAGGAGTTTGTGCTTTATCTGTTTCGCCAATAGAGAAACCAAATGTATCTGAAATAATATTGCCGCCCAATTGTAAACGTTTAGTCGACAATTCTAAATCTCCATAACCAGTTTCAATTACACAACGACCAGGCTCTTTAATATAAGATTCTCTATACTCAGCATAATCATTAAATACTGCACCACGCACTTTTTTCCCTGTGATAATAGCGCTTGAAGTAATATTACTAGTGGCCGTAATAGTTCCAGTAGATTCAATTATAGCAGATTGAATTTTTTTTCCTGGTAAAATTAAATTTCCTTGGCTGTCAAATCCTTTAATAGGAACTACAATAGGATTTTTATAATCTTTATTTTTAATAAGAATAAAAGAGCCATATTGATTAGCTTTTATGTCTTTCCCTTTAAGGCCAGATGATAATTCACTTGTATAAAAATCTAATAATGAACCAGCCTAAATATATTGTTTATTATTTTTGCTAGCTGAAGTATCCCAAATGCAAATACATCCTGGATGCTTTTCTTTTTCTTCAGCCGTTCCATCACTTAAGACTGAATAAATTTTTATAGCATTCTATATTTGAATATGCTAATCATCTGGAGTAGGAACCAAAGTAATACCAGTACCATCTCCCGCAATAGGATAACATTTTGTCATACGCATTAATAAATTTAATGCATCATCTTGTAAAATAACTGTATTCGTATAAGGAGAAATATACTGTTTAAATTCTAAAGGTAAAAATTGAGTCAAATCAATAGTAAATATTGGATGAACTGTACCTATATAAGTAGCAGTTCCTTGCATACTTACTAACCCAGTAGAACCATCAATAAATCCAACTTTTGTAGAATCATCGGCAGAACTAGAAGACAGCCACATCATTTCAGAGTTGCCCTTATCTTGATCCCAAAACATTTTCCAAATATTTTTACTAGAAAATATACCCTCAGAATCAACTCTTAAATCTTTATCTGCCAAATAATCTAAAATATCTTGGATTCCTGGGATGCGAATATATTTAGGTCCAATAGTAGAAAATATACCAGCATTACTAATTTGATAACTACCATTGCTATAAGCGCCATTATATTTAGGAGAACCATTGTGTAAATAACCGTTAATAGTAAAATACCAAACATCTTGATTAAATAACTATGGCTAAATTGCTGATTTTGCTTTATTGGATAAATGACCATTATACCATTCATTATTTATAAATTGATCAATTTCATTGTTATTATAATTTTGGAAAGTAATATTACCAATTGTAATTGTGTGAGATACATCTTTAGTGTAAGGTATTACTTGTCCATAATTTAAATCAAATAAACCTAAAACTTCAGCTATAGGGCCATCTATTTTTAAAATACGATATTTTCTATTACCATATCCATCACCCAAGTCAAGAGTAATTATATCGCCTTTTTTAAGCATTTTATAACTCCTTTCCTCTTTGTAAATTATATACATTTATTATAAAAATTTACATCAAAATATTATTTATATTTACCCAAAAAAAATAAGGGAAGACTAATTTAAAGTCTTCCCTTTATTTTCATTTTATTAAAAATTATCAATCCACTCTAAAGCAAATGTACCTTTCTGATGTGCTTGCTCTAAATCATGAATTGCCTAAATAAATGCTTTATCAAAAACAAATTCTTCTTGAGAGATATTATCTAAATCCCAATTCTAACCTTGTTCTACAATAGCTTCAGCAACTAATGTATTTAATTCATACATTAAATGTCCTGCAGCATTCAATTTAAAAAATTTAATAGCAAATTTTACAGTACCAGCATATTTAGTAGCGGCATTTTGAATTACCCAAGGCATAATAATTTTTTGATTTACATTATCAGTAGTAATATCCATATAAGGTACTACATAATAATAAGCTTCACCTTTTGCATTTTGGAATTGAATGATACAGCAAGTATTAGATAAATCCATGCCATCAAAATATCGATCAAATGTAAAGTATAAAGTCTCAGCCGAATGGTCCTGAGAGACGATAATGAAGGACTTAGGCACTTTTATTTTACGTTCATTTAAATCGATAGGGATTAATTCTTCTTTAGGTGGAGTTGGAAGGAGAATGGCTTTGGAAGTTCGCATCTATTTATCAATGGACCAAAGCTTATTCTCATAATCTTGATAATTAGTAATCATGATTATTCATTCTCCTTTCTTTTAATTTATTAGTTAATATTAATATAAAATGTATCGCTATCTACTGAATAAGCGCTTCCATTATATTTATTAGTCAAACGAATGAAATAATTTCCTTCTTTATTATCAATTGCTCCAGAACTTAAAGTAATGTGTTTACCACCTTCAATATCTTTAACAACGATTTTTACTCCAGAAGCAGAAGTAACTGGGCTAATAGTAGATGAACCTTCATCTTCACCATCTTCACGAACAAATAAAGTACAAATAACTTCATCACTATAATTACCATTAAGAGTGTATGTAATATTAAATTCTTTAGTAGCATTTCTATCAGAATCACCAGTATATCTATTTAAATTAATCCAATATTGACCATTTTTACGAGTTAATCCACTAAATGTAATATCATTATTAATTTTAGATGCTAATGGAGATACAATATAAGGATTAGATTTTACTTCATCCACACTAGTATGACCATTTAAGAAAGATTTAATACCAACAGTATATTTACCTTCCTCAGAAATTTCAAGTGAACCTTCTACATTAGAACGTATCCACTTAGATGTAGAAATAGGCTGTTCAGAACCTTCTTTATACCAAGTGTATTGAATTAATGCTTTTGGTTCAATACCTTCAGCAGGCGCTTCATAAGCATCCTTATTGTCATACCCAGAAGCTTTAGCTACTAAAACTACAGCTCCATCAGTTAAAAACGCTGTAGAATCTGCAAATTCTAAATCAATAGAATATCCTGTACCAGTTAAATCAGCATGGTCAGAACTAATAGAAATAGTGTCTGGTGCATCAGGCTCAGGACAAATAACGAATGGAGTTGTTTCTAATGGCCCTTGACCGATTTTACGTTTTATTACATGTCCTTCTTCATCTTTTTCGGTTTCAAATACTACTCCTTGAGCATTTACATAATACTCTCCTGCCTTTTCTACCATAATAGTAGTATAGCGAGCATAAATTTCACTTTTATTGGGAGAAATAATATCAGGATTATTCCAAGTTAAAATATCATCTGCTTCGGCTAATTGATAAGCAGTACCATCACTAGTTTTTACGTAATAAATTCCATCTTCTGCTAACTTAATACGATTTCCATCATCATCTTTTTTAGATACAAGAATATATTCATCAACAGGATCATCTCGTTCTGCAGGAGTACTATATTTAATATCAGCTGCGCCTGCTTGCGCACGAGCATATAATTTTACAGGAACAGAAGATAACTTTTGAGTATCCAATCCAGCATCAGTAGCATTACCAGCTAAATTAATAACTTTAAATGTTACAGTATCTTCAGGGGATAATACTAAACCATTAGTTAACCATTTTAAGTCAGGGACTTCTGCATCTCCCTCACCAAATGCACTATTTTGAAGCATATTTAGAATATCGTCATTAACATTAATTACGGTAGGCTCAATTAATGCTAAACCTTCTTTAATATTAATGGTAGAAATTAGAGTATTTAAACTATATGTAACATTACCATTATGCTCATTATAAAATTCAACAGCAAAACTAAGTGTACCACTTTTGCCAGTTAAATCCTTAGCTACGGGCCAACCAAAAATAATTTTACCAGGCTCAGCGTCTGTGCTTTTGGAGAAATTGATAGATTGGCCAGAAGCCTCACCAATTTTCCAATTAATACGAATATTACAAGTATTTAAATCTTTATAATCAAAATATCTATCAATACTAAAGAAAACAGTTTCAGCTAAATGATCGCCTTGAACTGATAACCCATTAGCAGCAAAATTTGAAGGAACCGTAATTTTACGACTATCAGCATCAATTTCAAATAAAGGCTCATCCAAAGGAAGTCTTAAAAACTTTTCATCTAACTTACTAATTTCTTGTATGTTACCAAAAAAGCTCTCAAGGTTATCAATTTGGATTTCCCCATTACTAGCTTTATTAATGTCTTCATACAATTTCTAATAAGCTAATTTAACAGAGTCTTTATACTTTGTAATCATAGACTAGAAAACCTTCCTTTCTAAAATAATTTTCCCTTATAGAGAGAAGAGAATTAATCTCTTCTCTCTATTTTTCAAAAAAGTTATATATTAGATAATTGGAACTACCCAATTAAACCTCTTTCCACTAATCTAATTCTTCTTCTGGAATAACTATTGCTTGACAATAATCTTTATCATTTTTTGTCAAACGTTTATTCACATCAGCAATTAAACGTAGTTTTCTGATATAATATATATCTTCTAAATGAACGGGAGAAAGAATAGTTCCATTTGTGCCTAAGTATTCATACATCACAATTTTAGTCATTTTCTTTTCTCCTCCTTATAAATAATTTACCATACTGGTATCAATACCGCTACCAAAGACTGAAATAGTATCATCACGAGATAATGTAGTATACCAATCAATACTATTAATCTTACGATCAGCATTGGTTCTATATCCTCTAATACCTGTTGAACCATAATCGAGCTTTTTCTAAGTATATAATTTAGATTTTTCTTCTGGAGTACCAATAATAATTTTATTAATACCACCAGTTAATCCTTTATTCAAATCTGAATTAGACCAGAAATCAATACCTTGAACATCAATATAGCTCACAGAAGGACCAATAATTAATGTCTCAACTTTAGGACTAAAACTATTTTTAAATCCGCTCTAACCTATTTCAGTAATTGTTCCACTAATATTAGCATTTTCTAAAGAACCAACTAATTTTTTATCACGATCGCCATTTAAAGCAAAACAGTAAGCATCAATTACTCGTAAGCCTTCAGGGAATTCTACCCATTTTAAACCATAAGAATGAGAGAATGTAGCAATATTAAATTTTCTAATATTACATTTCTAATTACCATCATTATCAGTATACTTTTCGAAGAACACATGAGTTAAATCTTCTCCATAACAAGTTGCTACAATAGTATTACCACCAATCGTTTTAGCATTTGGTGTTGCTTGGTTACTATTGGTAACATCACCAGGAGAACTAAATGAAGCATCAATACCAATAACTTTTAATTTTTTACCATTGTATTCATAAAATGCAGGAACTGTCAATTTACCTTTAACTTTTTTACACAAACCTAAAACAATACCATCACTCATTACAGACCATTTACTATTAAAGCCTTCTGTTGGATCGCTAAATATCCAAGAAGATGGAGAAGATAGTGAATTATATTCCTGAGTAGTGGGCTCAAAATATTCAGGATGGATATCATCATAAACACTTATAGGATTAGAATCAAATACGGCATAGAAAGTAGTATCTTCAGTAATCATATATTCTTCTAATTTCATAACTGTATTAGAAGTAGCAGAACGATTATATCCTAAGAATTTATAGGTCTATTCCAATGGTAAATCACTATCATCTTTCCAAGGAATAATAGTAGACATTACAGCATAATTACCATGAGGGATTTTTTTCTCTTCAATTAATGTACTATCTTTATAATAATATTTAACACTCCATTTGTGAATAGGACAAATAGCATAGAATGTATAAGTATGAATATTATTATCAAGAGTTTGTTCATTCCATTTATTGATACTTTTATCAATATTAATAAGGATATCAGCGCTAGCAGAATTTGTTAATGCCCAACCATAAAAATCATGATTCGGCTTTTTCTCACTAACATCACCAAATGTATCAATAGGATCAGCAAACCAAGTTTCGCCATCTTTTAAAGTCATAGAGCCAATTAACTGATAACGACCGTCATTACCTTCATCTTCATCCATAATTACAAATCTAGCAGTATATCCCTATTCAACGTTTGCACAGAAAATTGTTAAATTAGGATAAGCGACTTGAATAATATTACGTAATTCAGATTCTTTAATAACTTCTGTATTATTAATATAAATAATACCAGAGATATCAGGAATATTTTTACTAGAATTTTTAACCCATTTTTTATCACTAATAAATTCTTTAAACATAGCTAAATCAGTAATTTGATTTATTTTATCTTCTAGAATTGTTTCATCCTTACGATAAATTTCACCATTTTCAACTTTAATAGTCCATGCATCAAAATTAGTATAAGTATAAGGTTCTAGTCCATAATGTCCATTATCCACATAATAAGTAGTAGATGGATTACGTTCATCATCAACAGTCATCTAAACATATGGACACCAATTAACATCGGTCATAGAAATTTGAGAAGTATTAGTCTATTGACTGCGGATAGCATAATATTGTTTTAATAGTTTATAACTATCATAGCCTAAGCCACCACCAGCAATATTTAGAGAAGCAATTACTGTATCGCCCTTATCTCCAGTTGAGGTTTTATCAAAGAAACCTTGGAGATATAAACCAGGATTAGCATGTAAATTACCTTCATCATCACGGGTAGGATTCTCATATTCATCTTCAGTGATTACATTCTTTAATAAATTAGCTTCAACTAATTCAAGATTTGTAATACTAGTAGGTAAATATACAGTATTTAATGCGACGCCTTTAGCAAACTAGACATTAATTAAATTAGAACCAGTAGCACGGAAATTCTCTAATTTTTCACAACTGGTTAAATCTAATATAGGAGAAGCAGCATTAAATTGAATATTACTCATATTTACTTCTTTTAATAAGGGCATGCCTTTACTATCAGAAGAGCTGGCAGGAATACTGAATTGGTTAACATTGTCATTATGCCAACGCTCTCCATTTTCATCTAAACCATCATATCCTAATTTCAAACTAGTTAATTTAGTAGCATCACCAGAAATTTCAAACTCTTGCCAATATAGATTACTCATATCGCCAAGGTCTTTCATTTGGTTAATACCATAAACATATAGTAATTGTTCAGGATAATTTTCACTCTTACGGACACCATTTTCAATAGAATCAATATTAAATCTTAGCGCATGAACACCATCATATTTACGAGAAGGATAGGCTTCATTATCATCACCAAGAGTAACATAAGAAGAGTGGGCTGGAGTTAATGTCATCCAATATTCAGCATCAAATAAATGATTTTTAGTTAAAGTGCTTTCATCTTTGAAATAAGGATCGCTAGCAGTTTCAATCCATTTATCTGAAGTTTTATTTTTATTGTTCGCAGCAACACGACCACGAATGCGGTTTGCACCACCACGTTGATAGTTACCTTCATTTAACCAAGAGTCAATATACTCTAAACGGTTAGATAGGAACTGTTGACGAGATAGACTTCTATTTCCTTGTAAAGCATAGAAATAAGTACCATTAGTATCAACAGTATATACACCAGCTGTATCACTACTAATATGTCCAGTAGTACCATCTAAGTAAGAAGCATCATTCGTAATAGTGATATATTTATAATATTCATCTAAGTTAACTGCTACTAATGGACGTGTGCCCAAGTCAGCTAAGTTATTTGTTATATTATAATCAGTTAAATAATATGACTCAATACGATCAACAGTTTTTAAAGGTGGTTGTTTTAAATTAGAATCAAATACATCAGTAGTAATACCACGTAAATGTCTATATTTAGGGATAATTAAACCAGTTTTAAAATATTTATAAAAGTTATTCCATAAAACACTATCAGAAGTAGAATAGTTACCATCTTCAGTAGCATCAACATTATATTCAAATGAAGGGATACCAGTATTATTAATACCTAATTGAGTATCAATATCATAGAAAATTGGATACCAAATATAGTCTCCGCCTTTCTTTTGAGGACCCCAAGAAGCCATCATGCAGTTTTTACCACGAGAGTCATAACATTCAAAAATTTCTGTCATAACAAAATATGTAGCCATATATTCTTTATCGAAGTGGTCACTTAATTCATAAGTAAATTTATCACCACGATACTCTTGTGTATCATATTTATAAGAGCGGTCACCATAAATAATAGTGGTTCCAATATAATATTTATTTGGCTCATAAGTTTCAGCAGTTACAGTAGCTTTAGTCACTGCTTTACCGCATTTAGCATTTCCATCATAATTATAATATATTTTACTTGCATCAAATGTTTCATCTTTACATAAAACAACTAATCTATCAGCCTTTGTATCTAACTCTTCATCGCTATAAGATTCCAAAGTATAATAACGTTTATCGGGGTTAAATGTATCAGTGCTATAACAAGGAACATAGGTAATATTATTATTTTTATCAATTTCACCAGTATATAATTTAGTTTTAATAGTACTAAATAATACTGTTCCAACATAAGCAACGATATATTCATGACTATTTTCTTGATTAGGATTATAGTCAGGATTCTTTTTATAATAAGTAGTGCCTTCTATATATTCTTTAGCTAAGGTATAAATCTATTCAGAAGTTGATGGATTAGTTGTCATAATATAATGTTTATTACTATCAAATAATTCTTCACCAACATCACAGATTTTATAAGTACCATTTGATACAACTTTTTCAGTACAAGTACTCCAAACCCAAGCTACAGCGCGTTCCCAATTAGAATAATCTTTCAATAAATGCTGAGCGCGATTTTCTTGATTTAATGTAATATCATCTTTAGAGAATGTTAATGTTGGGTCTTTCTTACATTCTCCATCAGGAGCCATAATATAATCAAGAATATCTTCGTCATTATGATAACGATATTCAAATGAGTCTGCTACCACAGGGGCAGATTGAACTGCATTTAATACACGAGAACCATCAGCATTAAATACATCAAATTTCAAATCTTTGCGGTCTTGTGGGTCACGATATGAGCAGAAGGTGCGGCTATTGTTTTCAAACTCCCAACATTCTGCTACTTTAGGCATACTCTTAGTACCATCGCCTATAAATTTAGCTTTTGGATCTTTACCAGTAGTACTGTCAAGTGCGAATCCATATACTTCATCAGAACCTTTATCTAAAAGCATATTGTATATACCAATAAATTGATAAATAGGCTCTGTGCTACCATCGACTGGTTTCTTTTTATGGAATGCAAGTACACGGAACCCTCGTACAGAAGTACGATAATCATCAGTATTTTCAACCTTAAAATCGCTGTATCCAAGTTTCATAATATACCATTTATTATATTTAGGATTACTTGAATCAGCTACTTTTAATTTTGAATAAACAGTTGGATTTTCAGCCATTAATTTTTGATATAATGCGTATGGACCTAAATCAAAATCTTCTTTGCTGGTAATCACAATATTATCTTCTAAGACTTCATTACTTGCTGTTTTCGGATTACCCCTATGATTATAATAAGTATAAGTAGTTCCAGGAACATACTCAGTTGTTTCAGTCTCAACAGTTTTGTCAGGGTCTAAAACCTAAAATGCTTTTGCATTATTATAATCGTCTAATGGATGTTTAGAATAAGCATTTTTAACCATATTTGCAAATCCCATATTATAAGTTCCAGAAGATTCCATGTAGTCAATCTTCATAGTAAATTTATGAGTTCCGCAAGTATAATTATTAAAATACCAATATTTTTGACGAGTTTTTTCATTGCCACGTTTTACGTAAGCAGTATTTTCAATATAAAAAGTATTAGGTTTATAAGGATTAGTTTCGCTAAATGTAACTTCCTTTTCACCATTTTCATCTTCATAATATTTAATTTTTAATTGGCCAGTAGCAGAATCAACTAGAGGACCTAATGTTGTACTTAAAATATAAGGCTTCTAAGTAGAACCTAATACATCAGCATTATACTATTCTCTGAATGGCCCACGGTTTAAGAAAATGTTAACACGCTTTTCGCCATCTACCGCATCGTTATTTTTAGTTTTAATTTTATAATTTCTACGAGGATAGAATTCAGATGAAGTTCCTTGAACGCTCATTGATGCGCTATCACTAATAAATGAAGGACAATGATATTTATAATAAGTTTCAACAGCTTTTTGTTTTTCAGCTGCTGTCGCACCATCACCAAATAATTTATCAGCTTTAGCTAATTCTTCCAATTTACCTTTATTATAATACATTTCAAGTGGAGTATTAACAAATTCAACTCCAACATTTAATTTAACCTTTTTAGAATAAGGAAGTTTATTTTCACTATCTTCTAATTTAGTAGTATCAAAAATAATATAAGGCATTAATGGGGCATCAGGATGTTCATTATTATACTTTATCATATTAGTATAGCTAAACTGGAATTCATCAATAGCAGTATTTTCTTCTGCTAATTTATTTTGATCGTAAATATTTACATTCTCAAAATCAGCAGCATAATTCATGACAATATCATTAACGTTTAAATCAGTGCGATATACTCGGACCTTATATAAATCAATATCACAATAATTACTGTTAAATTCAATTTTATCATTTTCTACAACAAATCCATTTTCTTGAGTGTTTCTAACAACACTAGTTAGTACACCATTTAAATAAATATAAATTAAATTTTGAATTTTTTCTTTACTATATTTACATACAACAGATAAAGTAATAATTTTATTTTCTACATAAGATACGTTTACGGTATCAGTACCATTAGAGAAAAATGCATCCTATGGTCCTAAGCATAAACCAGTAACGGCTTTAGTATTACCAGAAGAGTAACTACCTATGACATTACTTAAATTAATTTGCTTGGCAATATGACTAAACTCTAAATCATCATATTCCATTCTACGCTTATTACCTTTTTTATCAACAAATTCAACTTCATAAGTTTTTAAATACCAAGCTAAAAATGCATCATAGTTGGTGTATGTAGTATTAAATTTACCAGTTTCTTCATCATAAAATGCTTTATATAATTTTTCATCATTTTTATAACGAGTAATAGTACGAATTAAATTTGAATAATCCTAAACATTACGAATTTTGAAAGTTAATTCAATACTATGAGACTGTTCAGTAGCTTGAGAGCCACTAGGATTTGAAAATACGGTACGACCAATAGGAATAGATAATTTAGCACCATTACTAATACGTAAACAAGTTTTATTATCTTCATCCGTAGTCCAACCATTATTATACCAATTAAAATTAGTAAAAGTCGCCGCACAAGGTTCAGCCCCTAGAGCCGTAGAAGAATTTACTAAAGTAGTGCGTTTAGCCAACGTTTCAGAATTAGAACGTCCGCTACCTACTGTGTTTAATAAATAAGTTAAGAAGCCTTGCTTCTAAATACCAAAGTCTGTTCTTGTTGGGTCATTTACAACACGAATTTCAATTTTACGAGTAGTCTCACGAGCTCCATCACCACAAGTAATAGTGTAGTGATTAATTACATTTAATTCAGGATTAGCAATTTCAAAAATAGCAAATTTCTTAGAATCTGTAATTGTTTGAGGAGAATAAGAAAGTTCAATATTATTACGTTTAAAATGCACTACTGGGTTTTCAGCCTATGGGTCAAAAACACGGAAAGGAATTTGAATAGTGTCATAATTATAATATTCATTTTTATAGTCTCCTAACCAAATAATTGGAGGAGCTTGAGGGTCTAGGCCATCATAAACAGCTATTTCAAAAATTAAAGGATTAACTTCGATTCCTTTTTTGCCATTAATCGATTGGAATAAACGAATCCAAACTTTATGATAACCATTAACTACAGGAATATATTGTGAAACATTAACAGTCTATAACGTAGCTGAATTAGCGGCTAAAGGTACACTTAAAAATGGTTCATCTTCATTGTCAAAATAATATTCAACAATTTTATCCATCGCACCATTAACATTACATTGTAATATTAATTTACTAGGCTCAAAATAACTTAAATTAGAAAAGCTACTTGATTCTTGTAACTCTAATTTAGAAGTTTTAAATGTTATCAAACGAGTAACTGTACTTGGATGATTGGTTTGGCTAGCCACTAATACCAATCTTGAAGAAGCATCATCTTTAGCCAATTTACCAAATTCAAAAGCATATTTCTCACCATCAGGTACTTGGAATGTTCCTGAATTGTATTGATTATAATTGGTGCCATCATCAGTATATTCTAATTTCCAATTAATTGTTAGAATAGAGTCATAAGAATTACCCTTTTTATTTTTTGCTGATGTCGCAACAAATGTTATTTCTTGAGAACGCCCATTAATTAAATTAACAGTAGGTAATGAGTCTACGGTTAATTCAATATCAGAAGCCAATGAACTAGGATCATCTCCTCCGCCTCCACCAGCAACAGTTAAACGACGACATAGCACATTTTGAAATGCTCGCTGAACTTTTATTACACGATAAAAACAATTATCACCTAAATTGATAATTAAATCATCTTCTTCAGGGTACTCTCCACCTTCAATAGCTCCGATTGGAATATTGATTTCATCTTCTAATTTTTCAGCATCAGTCGGAGTATAATTGGCATAATAAATACCAGAATTACTTCCTGAGCCACCACCACTACCGCTTCCTAAAAGCTTTCGTGATACCATTGTACCATCAGCTTGAGTATAGTCTATGAAAATTTTACCAGTATCAACTGCAAAATAAACATACCCATCATTAAAACCCATTAAATCTAATTTAGCTTCAGTACCACGAACAGGGATGAATCGTTTATTGCTCATGCAAGTATCTCCTTTCTATCTTAAATTTTATATAAAACAAAATTATATATAAAAAAAATGGGAGAGGAATTTTTCCTCTCCCAAATTCCTTCGTTGATTTTTAAAAAAACCACGAATATAATTATTATAGATTGTCCTTAAATTAAAACTCGCCCCATAGTAATTCAACAGATGCTGTTGCAGAACTTGCTGCAGTAACAGATAGAGTTGTTGAAGTTAAATTGAAGTAAGCATTGTCATCAGTCACTGCCTCATCGCCAGCGTTAAGACTATAACTAAATTTAACCCCTTTGTCGATAGCATCAACAGCTCCAGGGCCAGGTGTATAAGTAATTGGATTTACAGTCTCAGTCTCAATGGCAGTAACATGTCCATTTTTATTAACAGTAATATTTTTAATAGCATTAAAAGTATTATTAGCTTGGGTTAAATTAGCAGTACTCTTACTAATATTCTTAGTTGCATCAAATAGAGCAGCGTGAGCAATAGTAGTTAAGAGTTGATTTTTATCCCCGCCACCAGTAGGAGTATCATTGGTAGTAGTAGATAGTATAATATCAGAACCTGCTAATAATTGAATCTTACCGACACTATTCTCAGCACCATTTAAGTTACTATAAATAGTCATAGTATTGGTGCTCTTATCAACGGTAAATGTATACTAAGTATCTAGTGCCTATTCATCGCCAGAAGGAATAAAATTCCAGGTAATTGGATGAGTAGCGTCAAATACACCATCATTATTTTCTGTGCCGCTAGCAATTAAAATATCGCCAGACTTTGCTGTTTTGTCTGTTCCATATTTAGCAGAACCGCTAACTAAGAACATATCACCGGAGCTAACATCAGTTAAACCATCAACTAAATTAAAATCAGTAGTAATATTATGCTGACCAGAAGAGCCTAATGTGCCTCTATAGCGCATAGGATTTAGAGTCTTAAATTTATCATCAACTTGACTCTTGGTATATACAGGCCATTGAGATTTAGTTTCATTAGTATTACCACCAATAGCGTGGAATCCGTCATCTAAATAAGCTCCAAGAGTTACATTAGTAGAAGGATTATTTCCAGCCGTATCAGAGAACTCAATAGTTAATTTACCGGTATTATCAATGGAACTTACTCCTTCAGATAGAGTAGTATCTGTAGCAGCAATATTAATAGTATTGTCAGCAATTCCTTTGCTTACGGTAACATTATTACCACCAACTAAGTGTACTTTACTGGGTGTTTGCCCTAATGAACTTGTTAAGTCAATGTCAACATCATTAGTTTTATCAGCATTGACTGCCATAGTATAAGTATCACCAGTTACTTTAATATTATTACCATCGACTCTTTCAACTTTTGCTCCATTAGCGCCAGTAACAGTGAAAGCATCAGATTTAACAATGCTACCAACTGTAACTTCAGTTGTTACTTTTGCACCTTTGGTAGCATCTTCTACGTTAACAAGAACTGACTGTAATTGATCATTATGATCAGGATTAATTTGCGTCCATCCTGTACCATTAAAATAAGCAAGAATATTTGTACCAGAGATATAAGCCAGATCGTCCTTATGAGATATTGCATCAGCGCCCCAGCTTGCAGTTAATGTCTCTAGTCCCGCTGCAGTCTCAACAACTTGAACACTTTTATTTAATAGCTTTAGACCAGTAGCTTGACCAATATATAGACGATCACTATCTTTAGTTAAATAAAATGTACCAATACTATAACCAGTTTTGTCAGCTATCATTTTATCAATCTTGGCTTGAGTACCAAGTTTGAACATTACTTTATCATTTAAAGCCATTATAATAGACCTCCCTAAAAAATTCTATTAATTAACTGTTTCAATTTCTTTCCATACTAATCTATCATAAATATTATTAATTTCATTTACAATAGTAGTACCTTCAGTGTAATCATTTAATTCATCTAAATTACCAACTGTTGTATTAAATACAGTTTTTGTAACATAATTCTAAAATTTTCCATCAACAGCTTGCAACTACTCAGTAGTAACATAACCGCTTAAATCACCATTATTAAATGTTCCTAAATGTTCAACTTTAGAATCAATAAACATATACTCAGTATATGCATCATTTTCTGACCCTTCTTTTGGAACTAAATAAATAGTATTAGCTTCTTTAATTTCATCTAAACTAGAAACTTTTTTATAAGTTAAGTGATTAGCTTGAGCAATTTTATTAGCAATTACAGTATCTAAACCTGCAATAGTGGTTTGTAAATTACCAACTTCCTAAGCAATAACATCAAAATCTTTATCTGGTTTTATCCATTTAAGCTTTCCATCATCGCCTACTTTAGCATAAGAACCCTGTGTAGCAGAATTAAATCCTAATAAATTTAATTCAGGGTTCTAACCACTTACTTCAACAAATTCAAATGTATTAGTATTTACATTAATTTGTAATTGATTAGCGATTAAAGAAGCAACATCATTTAATGTAGTTGCTTCCCACTTACCTTCTGCATTGCATACTAAAAATGAACCATTTTCAGCAGTAGTAGCTATAACATCTTTTAATTCAGATAATTTAGTAACAGAAGTTCCAGTGCCAACTCCACTAATTAATTTTTTACCTAAATATAATTGACCAGAAGTTGCCGCGGCAGATTCATAAACAAAATATAAAGTATTATTATCAATCAAGTTTCTATTAACTTGTGAATTATAAGCTTTTAATGTACCACGCTAAAACTTAACATAATTAATATTTGGCATAATTTTCTCCTTTCTTTTAATTATTTATTTATAATTATAAAGAAAATCTTTTTCCTTATCGCTAAAATATGAAAAATGCTGGTCCATAATTATCTATTATGGACCAGCATAATTATTTATTCAGATTCTACAATATTAATTAATTCTGCCAATCTCTTTGGAGTTAATTCTTCTAAAGTAATAGTTTGAGTATCAGTTGTGCCAGAATTAGGATTATAATTAACTATTTTTCCAGTATTCTACCGATTTACTTTTATTCCAGACCATCTTGTTCCAATAGAATAGTCACTTAAATTAACATCAATTGGTTTAGTAATTTTAAAATATGTATATTTATTATTGTATTTACTATCTTTAGATACTTTAATATATACAGTTTTTATAGTCTCACCAATTTTTATCTGCTCTTGATAATAAATATTTCCAATCTCTTTAAATTTTTCATCAGTTAAATATTCAGCTAAACTTTCATCTGAATTAATATCTTCAATGATTTCATAGACAAAATCTAATTTATTATCATAATCTCCATATTTATCTGTCCAATCTAAATCACTAAAAATAATTTTTGGCCGATTTACTATATGAGTAGGAGAACCTGGATTATCTTTAATCCAATCTGCTTGATACTCATCACGATTTTTTTGGAATTCATTTAATAATGCCCATAAACTATTCATATTTCGATAGTATTGAGTAGTAGAATTAAATATTTCCGCTTTTTTATATTCAATCTATGGAATATAATATTCTAACTCTGGATTAAATTGTTCAAATGAATCATTAATTCGTTCATAGATATTATTTTTAATTTGTAAATAATACTATAATCCTTTTTTAACTCCTTGTGATTTATCAACTGTTATCCAATTTGTACATTTACGATTAACTCGATAATAATAAGTTTGTCCTGGCTCAAACTCATTTATTATGCCTTCTGAACCAGCTAAAATATAACTATTAGTATTTGAATCATAAATATAATACCGATAACTAGAATTTGGTTCTATTTCAGTATTTGCCTATATTTGAATAATATAGTCTTTAGTTGAACAAATTTCATATAATGGCCCAAATGCAGCATTATTTAATTTTTTAAACCAATCTCCACTTAAATATCCAAACACTAAGTCTCTAGCATTACCATAACTAAAAACTGGTCGGCTAGGAAAACCGGATACAGTGCTTGGGTGAGATTTTATTGGTATAAAATTATCTGTATCATAAATATCTTTATAATTACCTAATAAATCTCTTAAACCATTCCACATTCCCCAAATGGTATTTTCAGAAAAATTATCTAAATAATCATTATCAGATTTTAACCCTAATAATCTGTATATATATCTTATTGCTTCTCCAAAAGTTTTAGGATAGCCTTCTGGATAAGCTTCAGGATATTTTGCAGTACTTTTTGGATCGCGGTCATTGCCAATAAACATATAACGAGTTTTTACTGGAGTACCATCTTCATTTTCTCTGACAAAAATATAATAAGTCTATCTACTATCTAAAGGCTCATTTTTGCCGATTAATGTATATTGTTCTTTAGTTTCATCTTCTTTATAATATAAATGTCCTGCGGTATATTCTTTATCATCATAAGTAATTGAGCCTTTTATCGGATATTTAATAAATTTACCTCTTGGATAAACAATATCCCATATTTGAGATGCCATATTACCTAATTCAGGTAAATCAATATAAAATGTCTATTGGTCTAATTGTTCTGCATATTGTAATTCATTATTAATATAATATCCAGCTTCTGGAATATTAACTTCAGTGGCAATTTCGCCTTTTATTGTTCCAGACTCTGTATTTTTAGTATATAACTTACGACCAAATTCATCCATATGAACTGGGTATAATGAATTAGAACTTGTTTTCTATAAATGAATTTGATTTTCTCCATTCGTTTCATGCTATTCGGTAGGAGAGAATCCTTTTTTATTATATTTAAATTCTGGAATTGGATTAAATTTCCAATTGCGAGGAATGTGTAACTTATAATTTAAATCTGTACTTCTTAATGGATCAATATGAGGCCCATGTTTAAGGCTTACTTTTCTATAATATTTTGTATCAGAATCATATTCATCTATTGATTTAACCTAAACTATAGCATCAGTTTGTGTATCATAATAATATAATGACTAAGATGTATTAAATAATCTAGCAAATAAATCTTCAGAAATATACCCTGGATCTTTAGTAGTTTTATGACAATACCGGACAACAGAATTATCACTATCTGTTTCTTCAAATTTTGAACCAACAGGCACAGGGGTATAAGTAATAACATTATTTCTTTCTATTTTTTTATAAATATTACCAACAGAATTTAAATAAATATCTAACATTTCTTTGCCAGTAATGATTTGATTTCCATTTTTTTGTAATGGAACATATTCTATAATATCACTTAAAATTTCTTTATACTAGAATGATGCTTCTCCTTGATAAATATTTTTATCTGAATTAGCAGGAAAATCTATTTTTTCTTTCTCAATTCCTTTATTCCACTAATTAATACAATTTAAATCTAATGATTCATATTTATTAGTTTTTGTATTTAGAGTATAATATATTCCAAGTGGTGTAATTGGAATTCGAGTTCCATCACTCTGAATATGATTTATTACTTCATATCCATCATCACTAGCTGGAGCATCAATAATTACTTCAAATCTAGGGGCCTTAGCATCAAGGCTGGCTACCATAATATATTTTTCAGTAATTGTGGAGCTTGTTCCAACAGAACACCAAATTTTTTGCCAAACAGTATGGTCATAGCTACTTTGATATTCATTTTCATCAATCTCTCTATTAATTGCATATTCGCAATTTTCATCAATACCATCAGGAGATATTATATTACCTCCAGCAAGCTTATCAGTGGCGATATAATATCTATTATTTGGTTCGTATTCAACTATGCCACTATCAATTTCTTTATATACACCATAGGGTCGAGTTTTAAGATCTACATTCAATGATTTATTAGTTGTTAAAGTGTTTGTCCCTATTTGATAAATAAATAATCTAGGACGTTCAGAAATTGATTTAAAATATTTTTTACCATTTTCCACAGTATACCAAGAAGACTAAATTTCTACTAAATGGTAAGATGAATATCTACGTTCACCATAATTAATAAAAACGTATCTAGTATTATAAACACCATCGCCATTTATATTACCAGTAGAAGAACCATCTAAATTATTCTTCTAAATAGCCTCTTCCATAGCTTTTCTATTAGGATAAGTTTTATCAAACACTAATGAAATCTATGGATTTACTTTAATGTCTCCATAGAAAGAACTCATTTAGATCCCTCCTATTCATATAATATATCAACCAACAAATAAGCATCTTCATTCTCATCTATATTAGTTAATGACATTTCATCAAAATTAATAGAAGTCACTGAACCTGACCCTTGAGTCATATCTAATTCATATAAACCAATACTACCAATCATAATATAATCTTGATTTGCATTTAATCTAAATTTAGTACCAGGAAGCGCTTGAATACCTAATCTAATAATTGGAGTATATCCATCAAATACAACTCCAGACATTAATTTAGTCTTAGTAATTGTAGGTGGATAGTTTTTTTCATTTAATTCGCCAAAATATCTAAACTAAATAATTTTTTTTGCCACAACTCCTTCTCCTCTCTTATAATAATCTTGGAGGCGCTTTTGTCGCTGTAATTGTCATTATACCATTATGCGTTAGCTATAATGATATTTTATTAATGACATATTCTCCATGAATATTACTATTATTATCATCGACTGTAATAATATTATTTGGCTCTAAATAATATATTGGAATAGTTTTTATATTAATTTTTTCATTCATATAAGCATACTAATATAATAAATCATTAAGTTCAGAATAAGCACTTTTACCTTTGGTAGTAATTGAAAATTTACTCTCATAAATATTTGGTAAAGGTAAATAATCATATCCATCTTGTAATAAATTCTACTATTTTTGCAGTTCATACTTTTCTGGAGTAATATAAATTATATTAGGAATATCTCTATAAATAATAGCTCTAATAGCATCATTATTAACAATTTTCGGCCTATCTCCAATTGCTCGAACAGAATATTTACCTATAGTACTTTCACTATCTTCGACAAAATCAATCCAAAAATTTAAAAGAGTTGGATCATTTATAACATTTCTATTCCAGCCATAATAAACTTTTTCTTTATCAGTCAACATATTCCCTACAAAAAAATTTTTAGAATCTTCTGACTTTGGATTATATATACTACGCCATCCGTCTTCAGCTAAAAAATCTGCATAATAACTTTCATAACCTGTTCTGCCATTAGGATATTCTGGATTTAACTAAGCTAATTTTACTGCATAATTATCATTATGGCCATATAATTGATAATCTAATGCCATTTGATAAATTAGCTCTCGCCAATTCTATTTAGCATAATATACTGTATTTTTATCTTGTCCTGGCATTAATGGTTTATATACATATGCTTTACCACCCTTTTGGTATAAAGGATCAAACCATTCATCCCAATAGTGAGTGCAATAAGGACCATGTCCTACATAACCAATAGTATTATCAGGTAATAAATCAAAAACATATAATTTTTCATCTTGCCAATTATTTATCCATCTGCCAAAATAATTTCCAATAGAACGACCATAGACTTTTTGCATTAATTCTTCATTTGTGGCTGATTTATATAATGAATTTAAATCAATAAAAACACCATCTTTGTCTGAATAATAGGCACTTAACATTCGATTTGGATATTCTCCAATAAACATTCGATATAATTCCGCCCAATCTTTCACATCCCACCAATTTTCATCAAGAGGCTCTCCAAGCAATGTATCTGGTGGATTCGGAGTTTTAACAAATTCACCCGTCTCTAAAGGGTCATAAGTGCGATAAGTTTTTCCTTCAAAAGTGGTATAAGTCTTAGGCTTTTCATCAATCGCGTAACGCAAACGAATTGGTGTACCTTCGCTGTTAGTCGATACTGGTTTACGTTTACCCCAAATAGTAAAATTATTTTTAATTTTAGAAAAATCAGGCGTATTCTAAAATGATGAAATTAAAATATTATTAGAAAAATTATAAATACTTTTAGAGGCTAGCATCGCGGCTTCTTCATATAATTGACTATATTTATATTCTCCTTTAATTTCTTTATAAATATTATCAATATCCTAATCTAAATCTGGATTTGCACTATTTTCTGTCTTTACAATATTATCCCAAGACTAATTTATATAAGTCTATTTTTTCTAAAAAACAAACTATCCCTATACATTATAAAAATATTCATATTCACCAAACGTTGAACAAATTTTATCTAATACAGAAGTAATTGTATCGCCTGCATTTACAACTAAACCATCATTAGAAGGCCAATATAATTCGACTGAACGATAGCCTGCAGCGTCAGTGCCATTAATTTTATTCACATAATAATAATCAGTATCACTAATATTATTTTTTATTTTTGTCCGTAGATTATCAGGGGTAGAAAAATCTCCATCAGTTAAATCGCTCAATTTAATTGGAACATTTGTATCAGCTTTATATCTAGTTAATGTATCAATAAATTCTAGATGAGTATATTTTCCAGTTTTATCTAAAAACGCATAAAAATCACCCTCTGAATATTTTAATAATTCTAAACCTTTATTATCTACATCTTTAATTAAAATATTATGGAATGGTTCATTTCCATAATGATGAATCATTTCTCTAATAATATATCCAATTGATTTTTTTACTTTTTTATATTTACTAACTTTATTTCCAACTTTTACATCAATTATTTCTGCAACAGATTCTTCATTAGTAAGTTCATTTATATAAGAAATACCTAATGTAGTTAAATATCGTTTTCCTTCATTTTCTTTCCAATGTAAATTTTCTACTAAATTATATTTAGTAATCATAGCATCAACTGTTAATGTTTTAGAATTATATTCTACTAATTCAATAGCAAAATCAATTGGATTAGGAAAATTACCACTAATTTCACCATTTAATAAACAAATTTTATCTTTACCTGAAATAGAAATTTTATATCCATTAGTAGTGACATCTGTTTTAAATGATGTAATTAGATAAATGCCTTGGGGGAACCAAATAATTTTTTCATATTCTTTATTAATATTATTGCTTAATCCAATTTGTAATGAAAATTTAGTAGTTAATCCCCAATATACATCAGTAATATTAACTCCTTCAGCAACCAATGAAATTGAACAAGTTCGTCTAACTGCGGAGGATCCATCAATATTAATGGATCCTCCTGTTGCACGGCCTTCAATACTTTCAATAGGTTCTTCATTTTGATTTAGACTAATAATTTTAATAAATATTTCTTTCTAATTTTCTAAATCTAACTGTTTTAAAAAATTTGTATCTAACAATGGATTATTTTTCATTGGTACATACCCGCCTCTATCTCTTTTTTGAACCCTTTATCAAGAGTTAAAATAAAATCATACCATAGATTTTTGACTTCTTCAATTAACTTTTTCATTTGTTCATTTTTATTAAATATATCAGATGAGTTATAATATTTCCAATATTCCTTATATTCAGGAGCCATAAATGCTGTAAAAATCTATAAATATTCTTTATATTTAGCCTCATATAATGCCTATTTCTCTTTATAGTTTGTCTATTTGTTTGTATAAAAAATATTTAATAATTCCGCCTATTCCAATGCATCATTATAATCATTTATAGCTTTATTTAAAACATATTCTAAATACCAATATACAATACCATGAGCAGTTATAGAAGGATAGTTCTCAGAAGCTTCAGACCATGGTTTTGGTAAATTAGTATATAATTCAGCTAAGCGAATATTTAAATCATATTCAACAAACAACTAAGTGTTGCACCAATAGAACAAATTAATAAATTTAGATAAATATTTAATTAATAATAGATGTTTAAATTTTCCTACTGCTGTTGTATCTGATGCAGTTAATATACTTATATTTATTTTAGATAAATCTAATGCATTAAGAGCATTATTTCCCTCATCTGTAAAAACAATAGGTGTATTGCCTAATTTTGAATAAGTTGAATATAATTTATTTACGATACCATTTTTCTTTATTAAATTATTATAATTAGTTAAAATTGCATTAATTGAATTATTATGACTTGATAATGCATTATCTCCACCGGTGATATTTTTCGCTAAAAATGTATCTTTGGACTTTTTATCATAACTAATAGCTGAATCAAATGTTTGTCGTTCAAATTTAGTAACATTATTATAAACAAAATTATTACACTCTTGATAATTTTCTTTAGTGATAACGGTAGGAACAAAACCATTTGAATTATATAATTGCATTTTTCCTAATTCAAATTCTGCTTTTTTAGTATTCTAAGAATTTAAAACACTATAAATCAATTCAGTTGTAATATTCTAATAATCTTTTGCTACCATTAATGCATTATAATATTCAAAATGAGTTTTTACTAAATAATCTTTTAATTTTAAATAATAAATAGCAGTATTTGAATAAACAGTCTATAACTAATAATTATCATCTTTTAAAATATAGTAAACTTTAGAAGGATTGAAAAAATCAAAATCAGTTTTACTAATTTGTCCAATTTTAATAAACTAAGTATCTAATTCATTACTTTTTATTAATTCATCTTGAATAGAATTTATAGTCTAATTATAATTTGTAAGTATTGTAATTAAATCTTTATCGCCAGAAACTCCATATAATGTTTTAAAACAAGTTTCTCCAAGCCCATTCGTATTTTTATTCATATATGAAATTAAATCACTTAAACTATCTAATACACTACGATAATCTGTTGCCTCTTTAAATGTCTCAATAATACTTAACAATTTTTGAATTTTAATTTTTTGAATAGCTTTCTATTCAGCTGAGTCCATCTATCCATCAAATTCAAAACTTGTATAAATATCTAAATCATCAGTATTAATATTATCTTCACTAATATCTAAAATAATTTTACGATTAACTTGACTGCGTATTTCATTCTATTGATTTGAACTCATAGTAGATATATAAGCAGGAGCTTCTCCTCCAAAATTATTATCTTTCCAATAACTAAATGATTTTAAAATTCTTGATCTAAATTCAATTTCATAAGTGTAATTTTTTATATCTATATCTTTTGAATTTAAATCCCATAATTGATATGGCAATCTATCAAATACAATAAAATGAGAATAATTATAATGCTACCATTCTAAAGCTTTACCACCTTTATAGATATATTCCATATAATCAATTTTTTGGACATACTCTTTTACTTGAGGGGCATGACTATCTAAAAATCCTAAAACATTATTTTTAGAATAAGTTAATTTCTAATTTAATGAATTAAAATAAGAAACATTATCTTTAGAAAAATTATACTATGAAAATAAATCTGCTAATGTTAAATTGTCTTTATTATTAATGACTTCAATTTTTAAAGTATTAATTTTTTGTTTAACTTTACTGAGAGCCAAATCAGCATTTTCATTAATTCCAATATATTTTTTAAATATATCTGTATCTTCATCCTAAGCCTTACCATTCAATAATTCATTTATATTTTTACGAGCCTATATCATTACAGAATATTGATAAAAAATATCTAATAAACAATTCATTAATTGTTTTATTAATAATTCATCTAATGCAGTATCTCCTTCTTTTTCATTTATAATTGATTTATAAGTAAAAATTTCAGAATAATTTTTCTAAATACTTCCATAAGCATTTAAATAATAATTTTTCTATTTTATTAATTCCGCTTCATTAGATGCATTCTCACTTTTATTTTCTATTATTTTATTATAATGATTTTTTATTTCAGCTAAAATGTTAGAAATTGAAATGCTAGCTTCCATTTTATCTAATGTATCTTCAGTTAATAATTTTTCATCATAATTATCTGTATCAATATATATTAATTTAGCAATTTTTTGATAAATTAAACAATATAACCATAAATGAGCTTTATAATTATAGATTGCATTATTATAAGAATTAACTGCAAAATCTATATTTTTTAATTTCTAAGCATAATCAGAAGCTATATTCTAGTTATTTATAATAGTAGTATTTTTATTAGAACTTAATAATTCATATAGTTCATTTAATTTAGCTAATTTATCATTTATACCTTCTTTAGTAGGATTTTTAATTAAATCAAATAAATCATTTTCTTCAGTATCTTGTAAAACTAATTCTTCTTTCATACGTTTATTTATTTGCATTTTATTTATCGTAGTTTTAATATCATTCTTGATTTTATTTTTCTTTTCAACTGAAGAATTATCTGCTGTCCATAAATCAGCAATTTCAGTATTTTTTAAATCTATGTCTTTATCGGTATTTAAAATTTCATTTACAATAGTTCTATCCTGATAATTCAATGGTGAATTTAAATTAGACTAATATGTATTTTTATCTTCATAAGGAGTATTATTGCTATCAGTTAATCCTTTTAATAACGTATTATAAAAACGACTTAATGTTAAAAATCTCTAAAAATTATTATCAGCATCTCCTAAAATTTCATAATTTCGATAAAAATTCTTTAAGATTTCAGATCGCTCTAAATATCTATTTTTAGCTAAAAATGTACTATCATCATTCTTTTCTGTAAAATAGTCTAATACTTCTAACTAAAATGTAGCTTCAGCGATTAATCCAGTTCCAATTTTTATTACCTTTGGAGAACCTAAATTTGTATAATACTATGTATCTCCTTGATTTAATTGAATCGCATTATCTATTCTCAAATAAAATGGTTTAATTTCAGAAGCTTTTACTATTGATTTAGCAATATTATTTTCATCAATAGTTCTAGTAGTTAAATTATACCCAGGGACAGGATTATAATCATCTTTATTTTTCCAACGAACAGCTTCATTTAAATAACTATTATCTTGGATGCGAGAATCATTATTAGTAATAATAGTATAATATCCATCTTCATCAGTTGGGAATAAATATACTTCTTTTAATAATTTATACTCTCCGTTTATTTCAACATACAAATTAAATTCATCTGATAAATAATATTTTTTATTTTGAATTATAATATAATATCGTTGTGTTGCTTCATCCCGTTGGATATCGACTATCTATTCATAACGATATTTTTCTCCAATATAATATGATGTATCATACTCTTTAAGAACAGATTGCCAATAACAATCATAATATTGTCCAGTAGCAATATTAAAAACATTATTTCGACAAGTCGGCATCCAAGTTTGATATTCTTTTGAATATTCAAACATCTAAAATACACAAAATTCATCATTAATATCAAAATAATCTTTGACTAATGGAGTTAATGCATCAATAGGATAAGGCTTACCAAAAGGTGTTACTGAATATAATAAATTCTAACTAGGAAATAAATTTTCATAATCACTACGACTAAATCTTTTTTCTTTTTTATCCTTATAACAACTCGTAGTCATACCATTAGAATTCCAATAAACAACAGAGTCTGGTAATTTATCCCATCCTTCTTGAGTAATATAATCATAAGGAACTGCATAAATAGGAATTAATTCTCTAACTCTAATTTTTAACTATTCTAAATTCAATATTTTAACTTTGTCTTTCTCATAGTTATAAAATGATGAATTAATATGCTAAACAATATCTCCTGGTTCAAATTCTCGTTCAACCAGTTTTTCTCGCAAGTCTGAATAGGATAAATTATCATTTAATAAAATTCGATCATTTAAAGCTTTTAAAGCTTTTATAAATAATTGTTTAGCATAATCAGAGGGATCGGTAGTAAATGCTTTAATATTTTCTAATATTGGATCAACACCAACATATTGATTACTTACTATAGTTTTTAAATTAACTGAAGTAATTGCATCAAAATCAGAATATCTTAAACCTTGATATTGGCACTCTAATATTCCTACTGGATGATTATATATACTATTAGGTATTCTAATTTTTGAAATAATTCGTGAAGAATTTTCATATCGATAGGCTCCAGTAATACCTATTATAATTTCATCTTCAGTCCGATCGATTGTATCTCCATAAGTTAAAAATATACTACTACCAGGTTTTAAATCTTCTACAGCAAAATAATTAATACCTGAGTCAAATAATAATTCAATATCTTTACCAGGCTTATATTCATTTAAATAATAAGTTTTCCATAAAGAAACATATTTACTAACAATATCTGCTTTAATAAATCCATAACGTAATAAATTATTATAATTAAACTCAGCTATTTCTGCACACTGACCAGTAAATGAATGTAACATACGGCCTAAACTGTCAGTAGGAGATAATGATACATTCATAATACGAACGATAAAATTGCCTTCAGGCCCTGATTTAAATAATTTAGGTTTACCGTTATTTAACCAATTTAATACTTCAATTTTAAAATCTCTTTCCTTATGGATATTCTCTTCTACTAAATCACAAGGATTTATTAAAATCTAATCCATTTTATTAAGAAATTCTTTTTGTTTTTCAATACGTTCTTTTAGTTCCAACGATTTAAAATCAAGAGTATAATTACGAATATATTCTTCAATTTCACGATTATAAAATAATAATTCATTATCCATCTAATAGGAAATTAATCCACTAATTGGAAATTCTTTATAATTCACATTTCCATTTCTAAAAATAAATGGATATTTATTTCCAATCGTATTTGTCTTCTATTCTAAAATGGTAGATTTAAATGAAGATACCTTAGGGTTAAACTTTATTTTTAACACACGTTCTCCATCATATAGAAAAATATCTTCAAAATCAACAGAAATTGGCTCACTCTCAATTCTTGCAGAATAAATACCAAATAAATTATATTGAATAATCCCATATATATATTTAACGCCTTGTTTTACTGTATAATCAACATAATTAATTGCAGAAGGTCGTATATTTTCTAATTTAAAACGTTTTAATTCTAACCAAGAGCGATAATCATCTTCTTCACTCGCACGCACAAGAATATATTGTCCAAAATAAGTATCTTCAGATTTTTCTTCAGTGGCAACAATATTAGCCGCATACCCTAAAATACTCATATATTCTATAGCCAATTCTTCAGATAATCCAGCTAATGTAATAACATTTTGAGCCAAATTAATTAAATTCTAATCTGTTACTATTCTATCAAAATCTGTTTCATCAGTAGCAATACTACTAAATAAATATCCTACATAAGAGTTTAAGCGAACCTATAATATTGTATTTAAATTTTTATAATCTCCTGTTGTAGTAAGAATGTAATTTGTAGTATTCTTTAAAAATTGGTCATTAATCTTCTAAAAATCTTTTTCAACCATTGTAGATTTTGTAATTGATATAATATATTGACTTAACACTTTAGTATAGTCTGCTGATATATCAACTAATGACATTAACAAACCAGGAGAAACTCCACAGAGTTCACTTATTAATCCTGCATTATCTCTTAATAATTTTTGTAATGCAACAAAAAATCGAGTCATTCCATCATTTGAACTTATCTTTAATAAATATTCTAAATTAGTTATCTATTCTCCCTAATATTCATAGTCAGGATTGATTTTCTATTTAATCTAAGAAATTAATGATTTACTATAATTATAATATACTTCCTTGCGTTTTAATTCCTTAATCGTATTTTCAATTTTAACAGTTTTTTCTAAACCTTTAAAATTAATTTTAATACTACCAGTTTCTGAATCCGCTCTGGGTAAAATATTTAAATTTTTACTAGGAGCTAATAATGTTTCCGCAGTTACTCTATAAGTCGGACTAGACACTACCAATCCATTAATTGTAGTAACTGTATAAATTAATTTATATATTTCACTAGTTTTTATAAAACTACTTAAAACTACTGAATCAATAGATAAACCATATTCATTATCGTTAGCATTGTTATGCAATAGCTCTCCAGTGGAGTAATATAAATCCCCATCTTCTAAATAGAATGAAAAATTATAAGAATAAACTTTTTCAGTCTAATCTAAATTTGAAGATAACTCATAAACACCAAATAATTCATTATTAAATAAATTAATACTATCTATTGAATAACCCTAAATAGAAACTTTAGGCTCTTGAACACATTTTATAATTCCAATAGTAGAATAATAGCCAGTTAATTTTTTCATTACACTATTGGTAATTATATTTCCATTATTGTCAATATCAGTAGTTTCACTCTCAACATATTGAGACACATAAGCTATTTGGACCTTGTAATATTGTCCTTCATTTAGTAACGCGCTCTAATCTGCGGTTAATGTGAATGTAACCGTAGAATTTTTACTATCATAATTTTTTGAATATATTGGCGGAAATAAATATGTATTTGTAGAAGAGGTTTTCAAACGTAAGTAAAAACCTATAAAATCCGCCGAACTAACTAGCGCGCTTGAAGTAAATGGGATAGTGATTGAACTTTCCTTTAACACTCCAGTAGCACTATCATAAGATTTGTAAAATGCCGGTAATGTTCCTGCTATTTGAGGAGGATATAATCTTGTAGGCATACATCATTCTCCTTTTACTCTCATTTTTTTTTCTCCAATGCTATAATTCTATTTGTTAAACTCTAAATAGTCTATTGCAAATTACTTATAGTATTTTCTAATGTTGAAATTTTATTATTAATATTTGTTAAATTAATATCTATCTATTTAGGAACTCCCTAATCAAAATATACAGGCTAAGTTTTGCTACCTACTGAATATGGAGTACTATTTTCGTCTTTATTTGATAAACAATATGCTTTTTCAGACTACTAAATATAAGCCTCACCATTATCTGTAATTTTAAATACAATATTTTTATCACTAAAAGCATATAACCCATATTCTTGTTTTTTATTATTATTATTAATGAAAGTCCCCATTAATACTCCATTTGCTTGTTTAGCGTCTAATTGTCCAACAGTTGCAGAAAATAATTGAAGTTCATTGTTATTAAAATTAATTTCATTTCCACGCATATCATTCCACATAGCTGTTGGATAAGTATTATTTATCATTAAAATTGGCTGTATCCAAACAATTGAACTATTTAAACTAGCCGTTATATATGAAGATTTATTTTGTGGAGAATAAATTGTTGGTGGAGTAATAATTTTAATTTTAGAGTTAGGCCCACTAGGATCAATAGAATTAAATTTTAATAATCCACTTTCATCTATTAAATTCCACTCTATATCATCTATAACCTATAAATCTAACGAATCAGAATATTGATATAATCTATAAGGAGTTTTTTCATAAATTGGTTTTTTACCTGTTATATCATATGTAATAATAGAACAGCCATCAATACAAGCACATAAAGGATTAAAACTTACTGGTATTGTGATATATCCTTTTAATTCAATTCCTTGATAAGTGCCAGTCATCTAAACTATTAATTTAGAAGCAATTCCATCTTCTGCGACTAAATCTTGTAATAAAGTAATAACTCCCGTTTTATTATCTAATTTTATTTTAGAATTATTGTTTAATGCTGAATTATACCATGTAAATGAAATATTTTTTAAATTATTATTAGGAATTGAATTCCAAGCATAATCATATAAATAATACTAAATTTTATACACAGGCTAATTAGTTGCTTTATAAAAAATAGATTTTACCTTCTAATTAGAAGCACTATCCTATAATTCTAACTATAAAACATAATTAGCACCTGAAGAACCACTAACACCGAACAATAAATCTAAGTTTTGAGTATAAATCTAATCATTAATTTCTACATCACAAATAATTGTATTATTTTTAAATAATGGATTATATAAATTAGCAATTTTAAATGGGATGTAAAAAATATTTGATTGTAAATCATCGCTTGTTAATTTTTTATTAAATGTATAATACTCCTATTGATTTTTTTTATTAATTTCTCGTCTAGAATCAACAGGTAAAATCATAGTATTCTTTACTGGTAAATAATAAGTTAAATTGACTCCTGGGACTAATGTAGTATTTCCAGTTGTATCTTTTGACGAAAATGATACAGCAATTCTCTATAGTTTTTCACTATCAGATCGAGCTAATAACTAATTGTCTTGTCCATAAGAGTAGAAAACATTACTATTATTATTAGGAGTTAATGTAATTCCCGCTAATAATGAAATATTTTCATTAGAAGTCTAATTAGTAAATGTTAATTTATTTGAAACGGCATAAACATTTGGTATATTATTAACATTAAAACTAATTTTAACACAATAAATTGCTTTTGTAATCTAATCGCCAGATTGTAATTTAAAACTTAATGTAGTGTCTTTCTAAATTACATTATTAATCAAATCCCAGCCTATTCCAACTCCTGACGTATTGATAGTATTGCTGTCATTATATCTATATAACTAAATATTAGTAATAGGATAGGTAATAATAGTACCAGTAACTTTATTTACTGGACGAAATGCTGTTGTAACATCTAATTCATTAGTATTACTTTTATACTATATACCATTAAGAGAATAAAAATAAATTGCAATATCACTATTACTGTCATTGTCTAAATCCTTTTTTAAATACCCAGTAGTTAATGTGAAATTTTTTAATTTAACATATAAATCATCTTTTTGAGTAATTTTATTATTATCACTGTCATAAAATTTTCCATTGTGGTATGCAATAATTTTTATATTAGTAATAATTTTATCAGTAATCGTAATATTGAAATTTTGTGCCGTATATCCACCTGAACGATATTTATTCATTAATAACATATTATCACAAGTCATATTATATATTAAGTCTTGTTTTAAATTATTATCATTAGTATTAACAGTATTCTAATCAATTGCTGTTAAAATAACTCTTACTCCATATATTCCCTAATCAACAATTTTTTCATTATTGTATAAATCCGCGGCAATATTATAAGCTAACTATAAGGTTGTATAACCAATAATAGGAGAATCATTTAATGCAACTTCATAAATTAATTTTGTTGATTCTGAATTACTATTTTCAACAATTAAACTATATTCTTGCTCAGGCGAAACCCAATGGCTAAATGATGGCAGATAATTATTTTCATTTCTTTTTTCATCAGCCTAATAATCACTTATAACTCTACCTGTAATAAGTTTTTTAGCTGAAAAATCTCCACCAGGAATTAATACATATACTTCTTCATTTATTGCATATTTTTTATCAGTATCATTTACAAATACTGTTAATTTTGCACCTTTATAATTTACTATGTATTTTTGCGCTCCTGATTTTTCAGGTACACTTTCTACCACACCGATTATTGTCTAGTCAAATGGTAAATTCTATAATCGAGCAGATACAATTGTGTCTACTGATCGGAATATTTTTTCATTTAATTCATTAGACATAATTTGCTCTCCTTTTTCTCATATTCTAATAATTTTTAAGAAAAAATCTTATTTTATTATTTATATTTGACCAATAAAAAAATGGCGAGGTAATTAAACCTCGCCATTTAAATTAAATAGTCTTTCGACTAGCGTATTGACTTGCTTCATTCTCCATCATTTCAAATGCTTCCATAATTTCATTACTATCAGTCACATTCGGGAAATCAGCATTAATAGAGACTTGCTGCATCAATTCTTGTGCAATTCTATCAATACCAAGAGAAGAAGGAGTTAAATTAGATAAATAATTTACAATAGTCTAAACATTTAATCCTATACTTTGTAAAATACTTGATACATCTAAGCTATCAATTAATGCAGTATCAATTGTTAATTCATTACTCTACATCCATTCATCTATCTATTTACTCATATCTAATCTATCAAATATATCATAAGTTAAGGGGAAAGATTGTTCTGCAATATAATCAGTACTGTTAAAGCTTTTAGAATTATGTTGAGTGCTAATTATATTATTATCCGTCGCGGTAGCGCGAGAATCTATTTTCTTTCCATACTTACTATAATCGATGCTATCTATTCCAGATAATAATGCAACCATTTTATTAAGACTAACCACGAGAGCTTCATTCCGATCAATGGCACTATTAATTTTTTCACTATAAATTTTTTCCCATTTACCTGCTGCTTCAATAACGTCTTTGAAGGAATCGGTAGCGTTCTTAACTATTCCATCCATATCAGCTAATGCCTTATCAGAATCACCAGTAATCTTAATAGACCAACCAGAGGCCTCATTAGCAAAACTACCTTCAATACCAGCAGTTTGATTTATTTCATCCTATTTTTTACTAAGATCATCTAATAGTTTCATTGAATTATCTAATACATTGTCATGACTTTCCCAGAATCGTTTGAACATTGCGTCTAATGATTCATATCCACCTTTAATAGCTAAAGTAGTTTTCTCAAATGTATTTTTAATATTATCAGTATTAGTCTAATAATATGAAGTGAATTTTTCTGTTGCGTCTTGACTATTTTCAAATAACTTTTTATATTCGCCTTCAAGATATTGCATCTTATTTAAATACCAATCGTTCAAATTAGCAATTCTAGCTTCAGCTTCTTCTTTTGTTATTTCTCCGTCAGCCAATCCTAACTCTATTTCTTTAAGTTTTTCTTTATAGTCCGCCTACACTTGGAGAATATTGCTCTCAAGAGTTTTTAAATATTCTTCATTTGCTTTTTGGTAAGCATTTAATTTATCTTCATAAGCCTATTCGGCTTCAGCAATTTTATCTTCATCGGCACTATATACATATCCCCAATTACCATTATTATCACGAGTCAAGCGTACAACTTCACTATTATTTTGAGTATCTTCTAATTTTTGACGTGCTAATTCTAATTCATATTTAGATTGTAAAATTTTCAAATCATATTCACTAATCTAAGAACCATCTTTTAATTTTTTATTTAACTCATCTTGTAATTTATTCAATGCTTGTTTATGTGCGATAATATCAGTATCTTCTATAGAACCTTCAATCTAACGTCTTAATTTATTTAATTCATAAGTTTTATCAGTATCACTTAAATATTGTGCATCAATTTCATTAGCTTGGTCAATGGCTTCTTGTAATGCATCAATGGTGCCTTGAATAGGAGCAATTCCTTTTTCAAATTCTTGAATAATATTATCCATTTCTTCATTAAAGATGTCTTTTGCTCTCTATAATGCTTCTTGCCAACTATCTAAAAAGCTTTCTTCTGCACCATTAATTTTATCATCAATTTCTTGTAAGGTTTTATCCCATTTCTTAATAGCTTGTTCATCTCCGTTAGCTGCCACTTTATCACGCTCAGCCTAAGCGTCTGCGCGCATCTATTTCAATGCTTCTAATTCTTTTTTAGTTCCAGCTAAGTTATTAATACTATTATTCATTAATGAACGATTTAAATTGCGAATTACTATTTTAGACTATTCTCCCAACTACATTCCTAATAATGATGTAATATCTTTAACACCTTCTAGAATATTTTGATAATGATCAAATAATTCAATTTGATGTTCGATATCTTCACTGAATTGATTGAAACTATCTAATACTTTTTCTTGAATTGTATTACGCATTTCAAGTAATTCTTGATTACTAGATAATAATTCTGAACGCCAGTCTCTTAATTGCTCAATTTCTTTAGCAGTAAATCCTTTAGCTTTTAAATCAGCTTCAGACATTCCCTCTAATTCTTCTATTGAATCAATACCATGATTATTTAATAATTTCATTAATCCTTTTTGATAAGTAGTAATTTTATCAAGAGTATTCTAAGTTTTATCACCAATTAAAGCTATAGCCTCAGCCGCAGAATAAGCATCATCTTCAATTTTACTAAGTAAATATTCTAAATATTCTAATTCATCATCTTTAACAGCAATTTTAATTTCAATCTTATATTGAGTCTTTTCAAAAATTACATCTGCTAATTCTGTCTGTAATTCATATAATTTCTCTAATTCATCTTGACGAAGGTTATTAGTTTCTTCATATTGTTCTAAGGCTTCAATAAAATCATCATATGCCTCTTCTGCTGCTTCATCAGCCTCTTCATTTCTGCCGATTGAAGCATTATATTTATCAATTTGACGTTTCATAATTTCGTCATAATTAGTAATAACGCCAGTATCATCAAATACAGCCCCATAAGAAGCGATTAATGCTCGGTCTTCTTCCCAATATTTATTAATTTCATCAAGATATTGATTCTATAAATCAATCATTTCATTATATTTTTCAATTTCTTGATCCATTAAATCTAATTTAGAAGTACCAAATGCTCGCTCTTTTGCTTTGTCGAGATGATCCATTACCTCTTCTAAATCTTCAATTTTTTGTTTTATTACATGATATCGTTCGATTTCATCTTTATACTCTTTAGGAGGGGGAGGCGTATATGAACTACCGCCACCACCAGAATCTCCACCACCAGAGCCGCCATTTCCGCCAGTAGAACCACCAGATTTATTACCACCAGTAACTTCACCGCCAAATTCTAAACCGCCACCAGTAACTGCTTTTACTGCTGAAGGATACTCTATTGTATCAGTGCCTTTATAAGTTACAACATGCGGGTCTCCTTCTTTATGGTGATTTGAGTCAACAGCGTCAGGTATATCTGATGCTTCTAATACTTGCCAAGTTTTTTCAGTCACATCAGGGGTAGGAGGATTTAATTCCAAATTAAATCCCATTTTAGCGAATTCTTTTTGTGCTTGTTCAGACGTCCATCCACTTGCAGCAATTATTTTATTACAAGCATCAATAAATCCAGCATCATTAATTTCTGCTCCGACTTCAATAGGATTATTTGCAATATAATTAGAAATATAATCAAAAGCATTCTAAATATCATTTTCAACAGTTCCCGCGGCTGCTCCAGCAGATTCTTCCAACTAGGCCATTGCTTTTCTAGCCTAAGTGTTATTAACATTTAAAACAATTTGACGCTATGCTTCTACCCTAAATTGTTGAACTGCTTTAGTATCGCCTTTCATCATTTTTGGAATTAATGGACCAGATTTTTTAATAAAATCTTTATTGTGAGATAGCATCTTTTTAAATGTATCTTCACTTACTCCTGCTAAAGAAGCAAAACTCTCAGAATTAGCATCTAAAAAATTTCCAAAGGCATTAGATTCTGCCTCTGTTAAATCTTGACTTTTTTCTAATTTTTCAATATATCTATCTAATTCTTTGCTATTATCATTCCAAGCATCCTAAATATCTTTAATAATACCAATATTAAGTCCAGTTAATTTTCGTAATTCATTGACTGCTTCAGCATCTCCCTCTACAGCCTTTTTAATTAAGTCGTAATGCTCAATAATATTATCGCTATCACTAATCCATTCTTCGAAACCTTCTTTAGTCATATTAAACATAGAAGCATATTCCTCAGAATTCTATTTTAACATATCTGAAAGTGCTTGGGCTTTTTCTTGTAATTGATCTTGATATTCATTATAAGCAGCCTAATAATCTTCTTGGTTATCAAAAGAATCTTCATTTGGAGTACCTTGTTGATTTATCTATTCGAATTCATTAACCGTAGATTGATTATTATCCCAAGTTTCTTTTACCTTAGAAGCATTTTCCCAAGTTGCTTTACTATCTGCTTCAATACCTATATAATCATCGACATTAGCCACTGTATCTTCAGCAGCTAATTTATTTTCTAGCCAAGCTCGTATATCTGATACTGAAACGTTTTGTGTGTTTTCTTTACCTTCATCAGTATAAACTTCAATAGTTTTATCAGCTTCTAATTTACCAAAATTTCCCCAATTATTATTATCTTTATAGGTCCAGCCATTTTCCTCTAAAAACTATTGTATATAAGGATTTTTATCACTAAAATAACTATAATCTGTAGTAGGAGTTAATTCTTTAGCTTTTTGAACATAATCTGTAGTATTAGAATTGCGAACTGCATCTTCAGCCATTTTATAAGCAATATCAGAAGCATATTCATCACTAACTCCAGCTTCTTTTAAATCTTCTAAAATACCTTCAGAAACCATTTTATTATACATATCATTAGTTTCTATATCGGCAATTCGCTAGGCTTGAACTGTTAAAGAATCAATAGCATCTTTTAATGCGCTATTATTATCAATTAAATCAATGACGCTTTGGTCTAAACCTAAATCTTTTAATGTATCAGGATTGATTTCTAAACTTGGATTACGTAATTTAGCATTGACAATAGTATCTAAATCCTTAGAAGTAATTTGTTTTATATCACTATCATAATTAGTCTATCCTCGTTTAGTATAATCAGAAACAATTTCTCTTTTGTTCTAATCATATTCATATCGATCTTTAGATTTCTATTGAGCCGCTTTTGCTGATAATAAATTTTTTCGCTCTTCATCCATGGAAGAGCGCATTGTCTATTCACCAGTCTCAGTAATATACTTTCGACCTTGAGCATCTATATCCCAATCTTGCCCTTTTATTAAACCATATTTCTCAATTAAATCGTCAACTTCATCATTTAATTCATTAACAGCATCTCGCCATTCTGTAGTACCATAAGTAAGATTATCAATATTTTTACGTTTATCATTTAATCCAGATAAAGTACTTGTTAATGTACTTATTCTATTATTTACATCATCTAAAGCAGTTTTAGTTTCTTCTAAATTTTTATTATTCTATTCAGCATTTTCTGCCGCCGCTCCAGTAGCATTATCATATAAAGCCCAAGCCGCTACTAGAGCTCCTACAGCAACAATTAAAGGCCAAATAACAACTAAAATTGGAGCAATATTTAACCATAAACCTTTTAAAGCAGTAGAAAAAGCATTTGTAGCCACAGTCGCTTTACCTGCTATGATAGCTTCTGCCTATAATGCCGTAGTTTCTGTAACTACTCCTCCAGCAGCTAAAACCGCTTCAATTGCATTCTTTTTGAAAGCATCATTTAATTTTTTACTCGCTAATATATTATCTATTTTTGCTTTCTAATTTTTAGTCAGCACTACTGTATTGGCATCTGTTGCTACATTTTCTAAAGAAAGGGTAAGAAATTGTTTCTAAGACTACTATTGTAAAAAAGCATTAACTGTTCCCAAGCCCTTTAAAACGCTAGATACACCGGGGACAATCATAGAAATACTAAATAAAACAGACGTAAATTTTTCCCATCCGGAAATATCTGGGTCAGACAATGTTTGAATCATAGAATTAAATGACTGTAATGCTATTGCCGCAGAACCACAAGCAGATGCTAATGACATTACACTCTAGGTTAAAGGTATCTCATGGGCTGGTTTAAAATTAATAACTGCGTGATTAAGCCCTTCTTGAGATTCTTTTGCTTCTTTAGTAGCCTATCCCCACTATTTTAATGTTTTTCCTTGAGCCTAAATATCACTCTTGGCCTACTTCATAGATTTACTTGTCGAACGACCCATCTATTCTAAAGCATTAGCAGCATTTTTTCCTTCAACAGTAGTATCTTTTAAAACCCCAGCTAGCTATCTGAAAGCTTTGCTTACGTCTCTAGGTTTTCCCCCGTCTAATGCGCTTTCAATAGCTTCTAAAGCATTTTGAAATTCTTTTGAAGATTTTGTGGCTTCATCTACTGGACCGATAAGCATGTCAATAGAAGTTCGAACTGTTTCAAAATCAACTTCTCCCTTTAGTTTAGCATATTGTGTTCCTAATTTTTCAAGTCCTTTAATTGTTAAAGAATATAAATCATTTCCTGATAATAAAGTTTCATTCGTCTCATGGCCGACTTCAATAAAAGTTTTATAAGCATTTGTTAATTTTTCAACAGTCTATGCTAATTGAGATGCTGCCTATTCCTAAACATCTAACTTATCACTCTAAAAAAAAGTTAAATTATTTTTAGCCGCAGTCAAATCTGCCTAATTATCTTCAGAGGGATTATTATGATATGATTGCTAAATTTTGTCTTTATTAGCTTTTAATTTTTGTAAATAACTAGTGCCATAATCATAAATTTGATTAGGCGCATTTAAATCGATAGGGTTAGTATCTTTATTTAATTGCTCTCGTAATTTAATTAATTCTACTGTTTCTTGCTGTTGTCGTTCAATAAATTTTATTTCATTTTCATAATATCTTTTTTCATTAGCAGATAAATTTTCAGATACTGCTGCCAATTTATTTTTTACTCCTAATAATTCCTAAGAATTTCTTAATTCCTATTCTTGCACAGGAGTAAAATCAGTTCTTGTATTCAACTGGGCTTTGATATTATCAGAAGTTTCTTTAGATATTTTAGTATAAACTTTATCCGCACCACCTGCTAAAATTTGAATATTATTTATAGCACTATCTAAAGCAGGCTAAATCTTAGAACTTAATGCCTAACCAACTAATGATAAAAGACCCAATAATAAAGGTTTAACCCCTCCTAATTTATCAATAAATGTACTTACACCATCTACCATATCTGATAGAAAATCTGTAAATTTAATAAAAAACTTATCATCAATTAAATTCTAATATAAAGATTCAAAAGAAGCCTTTAAACGCTTATTGGCAGCTTCCCAAGATTCTTCATAAATTTTCTATTGTTCTGTTAATGTTCCGGTAGCATTGCGAGCAGTTTCAAGATTTTCTTTCATGAAATCCCAATTATCCATTAATGCCATCAATTGAGTATATTGACGAACACCAGCAACAGTTTGTGCTAATGCCACTTTAGCATCTTTAGAAATTAATGGATTACCTTCAGCATCTAATGAATTCCATTTTTCGCCTAAATCACTGAGAATATCATCCATATCTCGCAATCCGCCATCTGCTGTTTTAATTGCGACACCAACAGCATCAAGAGCTTGAGAATATTTACCTAATGTAGTACCATCATCAAGAGTTTTACCTAATTCTAAATCTTGAATACGCGCAAATAATGTTTTAAATGCAGTACCAACTACATCAGCAGATTGACGAGTTGTAGCTGTTACAGTTGCCAAAGCAGAAGTAGCATATTCATAACTTAAACCAACTGTATTAGATACAGCAGCAAATTTTTCTAGACCTTCAGCAATTTCATCAGTACTAGAAGCAGTAGCGGCACCTAACGCAGTCATAACGTCAGCATAATATTCTAATGACTAAGAACCATCATAAAAGTTATTCCAAACAGCAGTTAATTGTTGAGAAACTTTATCAGCGCTTTCTCCGGCAGCATTAGCCATTTTAATAGTAACTGCTGTTCTATCTTCTACTTCTTGGTCTGATAAACCCTGTTGATAATAAATCAAAGAAGCATCAGTATAATTTAAGGTAGAAGTGCTTAATGCTTTTGCTGCTTTATTTGCTTTATCAGCAAATTTATCCATATAGTCAATATTATGACCAGTAACAATTCGAATATCATTTAATGATTTATTTAAATCCTAAGCATATCCATAGGCTCCTTGTAGAGCACCCATTACACTATGAATCATACTTGAAGAAATCTACCATTTAACCGTATTTTTAACTGTTGTTAAAAAATCTTGTAAACGAGTATTTAATGTAATCATTGGCTAATCAGCCGCGGCTATAGATTGTGCCAATTTTATAAATGCTTGTTGTCCAGTTGCTCCCGCTTGTAATAAACCATTAGATAATTTAGTTACACTAGTTTTTGATTTTGCTAAACTAGCATTTAATTTACTTAAATCATAGTTGCCTGTAGTAGTATTATAAGCTTCATTTAAATGAATTGCTAATTCTTTAGCCGCCGCAGAAGCTTTCTACATTTGCTCGGGGCTAACACCCAAATCAGTGCTATAAGCCACTTTAGTTAATAACTATTGTAACTCCTAAATCTACTATTTTGCTTGAGTAGTATTCGCAGTAAAATCTAATGCGACATTTAGTTGTTTCGCCATAAACGGGACTCCTTTCTCTCATAATATAAACAAAAAAAAATTGGTGTGAGAAATAATCTTCTCACACCCATACACTTGATTATTCCTATTTAATTTTAAAAAATTAAATAGTTTAATTATCCCAACTTGGTCAAAACATCTTTTAGTAATCCTAATGTTTCAGGATTCTGGATATCATTAGTTAATTGCTCCATATCAAATGTTGTATCTTTATAATCGGTCGAAATAATATCTAAAATGCCCGCCGCGGAATTCTTATACTCATAAATTGAATGAATAGTATCAGAAACCCATGCTTTAATTTGGGCATATTCTCCTGGATTAATTTCACTAAATACCTTAGCAGAGAATCCAGAACCAACTATTAAATCATACAATTTTTTAGGATCTTCTTTTTGTTTATCTGTAAAACTTACATTTGTATAAGCCATTACCATTTTTAAAATAGTATGAAGATATACACGCGCAGGATTATAATAACCATTCTTATCAATAGAATCATTAATAATATCAGAAATAAGATTTAATTTATCTCCAATAGGAAGATAATCTTTGACTTCAATAATCTAGTCTCCCCATTCAAAGGTTGATACTTCTGTATTTTTACTTAAACTTAACTTTGAAAATGTTACTTTTGCCATTTCAAAATCCTCCTTTTACACTTATTTATATTATACTAAAAATTTAGTTTATTGTCAACCCAGATAATTTTAAATTTTTTCTTACATTATCTAAAATTTCTTTTTCTAAATCTTTATCAATTTTTTTACTATCAACAGATGTCGCCATAGTAATTTTTAAATTTTCATATAAAAAAACAGCTATTTCCTCTCCCGTTTTATTTAAATAGGAATTTAAATTATTAATAAAGGTTAAAAACTAAATACTAGCAATATCCCAACTACGTCCTTTTTTACCTGATTTTACCTAAATATTAAATAATACTTGACGAGTTCTGCTATCCGCCGCAATAGCATCACCTCCGCGATACCAAGCCGTTGAATTCAAAGAGTCCATAACTAATTGGATAAAATTCCATCGTCCTTCTTCATTATAAACTGATTTGTCAAATGGAGAAAGTTCTATTGGACTGTCTAAATTATTTAAAGCTCTTAAATATTCCACATGTTTTCGACTAATATGATTAATAAAAGCATCATACATCTATCCTTGAGCAGCTACTTTATTTTTCTTATAAAATATTTCAGATAAACTCTTATTAGTCATATGTGTATCTTGAATTCGTTTATACCATTCTGTATTTTTATAATATTTACCTAAAGTTAAATGTACGTCATGCCCTTCCACCTTAGTTAATTTTACTTTATCAATTGATTTTTTCATATCATTAAAATGTGCTTCTAAAGCCATTTCAATATCACTCTAATATATTGTATTTAAAGTTGTTCGATATTTTTCTATTAATGCCTTATTAACTTGTATTTTCTGAGAAGTATAGCTATTTATTAAATCAGATTCTTTATTAACAAAAGTATAATGATATTTTTTATCCCATTTTAAAATACCTAATAAAGAAACTGGAGTATTTCCAAATACTTCAATATTAATCTATTCCCAAGAATTATATAATGCTTTTGGATTTTTTACTGCTAATATATTACCATTTACCTCAGTTAAATAATTTTTAATTATAGTCTATATTTTTTCAATAAAAATATTTTTTAATTCACTATTCCAAAATTCTTGAAAGATCTTTTTAAATTCTTCTTTATATAAAAAATATCCTCCAAAAACTATACCTTCTTGATTAACCATTCTTTTTCTCCTAAAATAAAAAAATGGGAAGAGGAATAAATCCTCTCCCCATAAAATTTTTAATTAAATTACCAATTATAACTATCGTGAGATTTCTGGTGAACTGTGCTATGACGATGTAAATCCTCATTATCCAGATATTCAATTACTTGAATTGCAGCCAGAACTTTCTTACTATGATCGAAACGAGTATAATCAGGGAATGCGTCTAAGGTGAAAGTAAATGTACTTGGATCACCAGAAGAAGCCATAGTAAAGGTGAAGTTAGACTGAATCTTGCAGTTAGGAATAATGAACTCAGCAGGCATATCTACACCATTAGTATCACGGAATAGAGTAGAAGCCTCAAGATAATAGTTACCACCAAACTTATCAGCAGTAATTTCCATCTGAGTAGCGCCAGACTTACGCTCAGTGTAATAATCAACTAACACAGAATCGAACTTTAGACGATTTGGTAGAGTAACTACATCATAAGCAGTATTATCTCCACTTTCTGGAGTATACTTATGGCCCCCATTTTGCTCATCCTCGTAAGAAGCCAAACCAACATACATTTTATGATCCATAACAGCTACACGATAATAAGTTTTACCATCTACATCAATTACAGTCTCAGGCATAGCCTCATTATCAATAGTTGTATCATCACCCTCATGAACAGGAATATAAGGCTCAGTAGTAATTTCACCATTCTTCATAAACATTACATAAGCGAAGTTATCACCAGCATTAGCAGGTAGATAAGGCTTATTTTCAGTATAAACAGCGAACTTAAATCCAGCAGCATCAAACTTAAAACGTAAAGAATCGCTAGCATCAACAGTTTCAGTCATATGCTGATAAATTGGCTTATCTGCATTAGCAGCAATTAGGCCAGCACCGGAAAGAATCATAAATCCTTCAGGAGAAATTAAAGCATCCTCCATAGTGAAGGTTAGAGTTCTTTCACCTTCCCATGCTACCAAACGAGAGTTACCACGACCACCTTGTGCATATACAGTGGTAGCAGCACCTTCTAAACTAGAAGTTTTTAGGGTGTCAAAATAAATAACAGGTTCACCAGCATAGAATATCTTATTACCAATTTTCTGTGCTGACTTAGCCTTTAATACAACATCACAAATTTCGCGGACACCGAATTTCATAGTGTTATTTCCTCCTTGTATTTTTAATTAATGAATGTTTTTCATCCAATTATCCGGGGTCCCTTCAGGTTTACCGCCAGCTAAACGCTAGCGCACATCCAGGTCCCAAGCAGTATATAGCGTATATCTCTCCATTAAATCATATAATTGGAACATTGTCAGATTTGTCAAATCCTATAATGACATTGAACCTAATCCAATAGTCAAGATTGACATATACTAACTAAAAACACTTACATTCGAATTACCGTTTTGGGCGGCAACTCGCTGTCTCCCTCGCATTAGCTTTTGAGCAATCTCACGAGCCTTATCGTTGGCAGGATTGAAAGCCTACTAATCCATCGGGCCATTGTGCATACAAAAGATTAAACGCAACACTTCTTGTAATGCTTCAAAATTATTTCCATCTACAGTAATAGGAGGAACACCTTCCTTTATAAATAATAATGAGTTTGGTGTCACATTTATTTTATATGATGGAAATAATAAATTTAAAACATTTAAAATGTTAGCTTTTTTATCCTTTGTTTCATCCTATAACATTATCGTCATAAATATCTAAAAATTATTGATACTGTCTAGAATAGTTTTGTCCTCTATAAACATTGTTTTATGTAAACAGAGGGTCTATGCTCCAATAAAAAAATCAGATTCCCCAATAAATGAAATTTCTTTTATCCTTGGTTGATGAGCGACTAAATTACATTCAGGAATCAACATATCAGTTCCGCAAATTAAATTTAAGCGGTAATCCATTATTTACTAATGTAATCCTTGAATTCTTTAATAAATTGTTCCTCTTTAATTTTGCCGCTATTTTTATCAGGATAAGTTGGCATATATTTTTCATCTTCGCCGCCATGGACAGTGCGATACATCAAACATAACCCAGCAAATTCATCAGTTAAGACAATCTAAGTAGCACCCATAAATTCTAAATAACCAATACCAGTTAATTTTTTCAAATTAAACATTGAATCAATTTCTCCAGCAATCTTATATGGGCGTAATGCATAATCTCTTAAATTCCATTGGTCAAAATGACATACAATATCAAATTGAATAGTATTATCTCTAAACTCTGGATTTTCACTGGGAGTAAAATTATCGAAATTAATTAATACATAATTTAAAACAGAACCATCAACATATAATTTAGGCACTATTTTAATATTAGTTCCTAGTAAACTTAAAGACTAATCTTCAGTAAGATTAGGTTTTTCCATAGCATCACTAGTAGTATAATATAGTAATTTTTTTAAACGATTATTTTTTAATATTTCATTAACAATAATCCCAGTATCTTTTTCCATAGATAGAAAACTTGATTTTGGAATATGATATCCGTCTATTCTCATGTTTTCAATCTCCTTTTACTCATTAAAACAATGATTCTACTACTATAGTTTTTCGACTAGTTCCATATACTAAATCAAACTAACCACTATAAGTAGAGTCCCATTTAAGTCTAATTGTTGAAAATCCTTTATCATTAATCCCTTCACTAATAATTCGAACAGGGACATCATTGCCTTCAATTTTCCAAGTTCCTCGAACATTTTTAATATTTAAATTAAAATCATATTCTTTTTTAGGCTTAATAAAGGTTTCACCAACTATATTTAAAATTTTATTATTATCTTTATTATCGTCTATAATTTTACGTTTTAATATTGGATCTGGTATTTTAAATACATCAGCTAATCCTGCATCTCGGTCATCTGTAAATTCATTAGCATAATATTCAACAGCATTTACTTCAATAACGCCAGTCATGCTAATATTATTTACAGCTTCAACTCTCCAGCAAGTATCATAAACTGAACCGTCTTCCGGCCAAATATAAAACTTCTAATAACGTTTAAAAAATTTCAAAGTTTTTTCATTTTTAGGAATTAATAAATTTAAAGAATAATTTGGATTGTCTACACTGGTAGTATGTTTTTGAATATAATCAATTTTAGTTTCTACTGGACCTCGATTAGCCACATAAACTACATTTAATTCATCATCCATCATAAATGGAATTTGATAAGTACATCTACGAACGTCCCCACGGAAATAAGCTAATTCATCTAAATCCTATAAATAAATTAACCAATAAGTTCCAGTATTACACCATTCAAATACATCTCCACAATTAAATTTATGTTCAAATCCAATTGAAATAACTTTATCATCATAATCCTATTTTAATTTATTAGGATTCATTAATGCTCGAACAGGAGGTAAAATATTTTTTTCTTTTTTAGTTTCTACCTCTGTGGCCGCACATTTACGCACCCAAGCCGCCTAATAAGAATATTTAGTAGCTTGGTCTAACGAATGTCGTTTATCTTTGATCATTCGCTACTGTTGGGCAAAACCACCCGCACTCATTAATCTTTTAGCCATATCTAAACTACCATCAACTGAATCTGGCTAAGGAATTTTTATACTTGTATCGCCTAAACGAGCCCCTACAAGACTTACACTTTTATTAGTATTTAAACCATAAGGCAATAATTTTTCCATCTTTTCTGGACGTTTTGGCATTACTTTTTAATCTCCTATAATAAACTAATACATTCAAATACAGTTTTTCTATAAATTGAGAACTCAATATCATTTAAAACATTTAGCCCTTCTAATTTACTAAGCAACTATAAAAATCGCGGGTCCTAAATAAAAATTTCATTTAAGCCCGCAATTTCGATAATAACTGTATTTAATTGTTTATCCCAATCTTCTTCATTTTCTCTCATAGGGATTAATTTCCACAGTTGATTAGTTAATCTTACTATATTTTTCTCCATGACTTCATCAGAAATATCTGTATGATATTTAGTTATCATAAGGATAATTCTTATAATGAAATACGCCCCAATTGGATTCGTATTTCCCTTCTACTAATTTACGACGTTTATATAAACGTTGCATATGGAATGATTGTCTCTAACATTCACTTAATAAAGACATCAATTTTTGTAAATGATTGGCCTATGAAGTCATTTTAAAATCTGAACCACTATATTTCATACGAGTGTGTTCAATAGAAGTGACTTGGCGTTGTACCCAGTTCACCATCATCAATATAGCTAAAATATTAATTTCCTCTGGTGTTAATTCAGCTCCAAAAGATGAATGTTCTACCATTACACGAGGAGGGCGGATTTCTGATTCTTCATCTGTTTCATCTTCCCACAAAAGACCAATTACAAAATCATCTTCTAATATTTCATCTTCATATTTAATTTCCTAATCAATAGTATAATCATAGATATCAAATCTAGGAAATTCAAATTCAGGTAAAATATTTAAAAGTATCGCACGTAAATCTTTAATTGTGTCTTCTGGAGTTAATTCAATATAAAGGTCATCAGTAATTTTCCCAAGGAAGCGATTATAAATATCAGTGAATTTAGTTCCCATGATACGCCTCCTAGTTATTTATTATTCAGCAGATTTAGTTTCAGTTTGCTTCACTACTTTGTAAGCATTTCCAGATGTACGACGTCCTGCGGGAGCAGATTCTGTAACACGTCTTTCAGCTGGCTTATCTGCGATAGTTTCCTTTTTATCATCTTCTTTACTAGCGCGGTCATTTTCAATAGCCTTATCTACGTCAAAACCAGTTTTAGCTTTTAGAGCTTCACGTTTAGCCATATCAGTAATGGGTAGTTGAACAGACATAGTTTTAATCAAATCAATAACTCCAATAGGAGCAAAATCAAGAGCATCTAAAAATGCATCAATAGAACCACTAAGAATTAAATCACGCACTTGCTCTTCTGACATATTATATTCAGGTTCACGATGGACATTTAAATCATCAGTAACTTCATTTTCCATAATTTGTAAAAAATTAGCAATTAACTCACGACCACCAGGTTGATAAGTCAATTTTTCTAATTCACTAAATGGAATGCGCTTTACTTCACCAGGCGCCCACTCACGTCTCAAGTTACTCTCAGGAATTCTATATACAACAACACTAGTACTTCTATTTTTTACATTAAACATATCTTCAGAATGAATCATTTTATTATCTCCTTTTTCTCTAAAAAAAATAAGGGGAGAGGGAGTAAATCCCTTCTCCCCTTAAACAATAGTTATATTAAGGTTTTAATCAAATAGTACCACTCTTACGGCCATCATAGGTAACAACCTTACCAGTAATGCCATCATAATTCCAAGTATACATTTGACCCATTAAGGAAGTGTCAACATAAGAGCAAATATTGTTAGCCAACATACAACCAACGCCGACCTTCTTATAAACCTGAATCTCACGAGAACGATCGTAATTGCTGAATTCATCAACAATAGTTCCACCCTCGAAAGCAATCTTTACAGGCTTGCCATCAACACCAGTAGGAATAATCCATGCATAACCAGGATCAATAACCTTACGGGTATTACTTTCATCTTCGAAGCCCTGCTCTAGAATAACAACCTTGGTTCCCTTATAGGTAGCCAAACGACCAGTATTCCACAACTCAGTCTTCATAGCTTCAGTATAACGCCAAGCTTCATTAGGAATCATACGAACAGCAAATTCATAAGTACAATAAATAGTAGGAGTACCATAAGCAGAAGCAATGGTAATCAAACGATCCATAGCACCTTCATCAAAACCAGCTGCCGCAACGCGGTTAGCAGGAGGTAGCTGATTAATAGAAGACTTCAAAGCCAAAGCAACTTCCTTGTAAATCAGTTCATCCATACCATCCATAATAATCTTGGTAACTTCAGCAAAATCAACACGACCATCTAAGAACTCTTCGAAGCCGATTTGAGCAGCTCCACCGATAGCAGAGGTACGGACCTCAAAGCTCTCGCTCTCAGCAGGTCCCAGCTTGAAGACTTCATAGATACCAGCCAGTCCAACACGAGTCACAAACTGCTTAGCGCGTGCGCGTGTATTTAGAGGACGACGGAAAATGGGCTTATCACCCTGAGCAAACTGCTTAACTTCAGCAAACTGCTCATAAGATTGAGAAACCTTCTTAGGAAGAACTTCATCCAAAGTCTCCTCAATCATTGAGAAAATTAAATTTTTATTTTCACGATATAGAGCATTAGTACCAGCTAGCTCATTCATCTCATTACGTAAAGTATCGTTCAGAGCCTCATAAGAAAGGTTCTGACCATTATAACTGTAAGCCACAGGAGAAGAAGGATCAGCCTTAGCAACAGTCTTCATTAAAGCAACTAAATTGTTTCTATCTAACATTATTCTTCTCTCCTTTCTTACGCAATACGTAGAATCTTAGCGCCACGTTGTCCATCAGGCATAGTATATACCTTAACAACCTGCCACTTCATATCCTGACTCTCATCTTTTACAAGAATTCCGTCAGCAGCTGCTGGAGCTAAAATATCACCAACAGAAACACTATCTTCATTAATCATATTAGTAGTATAATGATCACCAACATTAGTCTTGAAGACACGAGGAACCATTGCAGTACCTGGAGCCATGCGCTTTTCATGATAAACACCAAGCTTCTTATATGGATCATTAGTCCAAGTCAGCTCTTCGTAAATGTCAGCGACATCAGTTAGAACCTTATCATAAGCATACTTTACAGGCACAGGAGTCTTAGTCTGATTGGTCTTAGGATCAATCTCATACTCTACACCATTATAAGTAAACTTATTGTCCTTAACGTCATAAACTTCGCCAGCGATGGTAACAGTCTTTAGACCCTGGTCTAAAGCAACAGTGTGCTCAAGCACCTTGTGATCAGCACCAGTTTCATCAACACCATTCCAGAAACGTCCACCATATTCAACCTCGGTATGCTCCCAATCATATGGAGAATAAATACGAGCCTGATAGTCGTCCTTTAGCATAGCAAATTCGCAATCCCACTGCTTAGTTCCATCAGGATGATCGCGATATAACTTAATCTCATTATAAACTAGCATCCACTCGCCCTTGCCAGTAAAATTCACTTCACCAATACCATTGGCATTAGCAGCGTAATCATACTTGACAAACTGGCCGTTTTCAAGAATATTAATATCCTTATTAGCAGGCAACTGAGCATAAATTTGAGCGGTTCTTTGTGCAGACAGGTGATTTGGCTCAACCTGACCATAACCAAACTCAACATACTTAGCCTGTGACTTAGGTGGATTTTTACCAACGCCTAAACGAGAATTTAAAAAATCCTTAAACATTTAAGTATGTCCTCCTTATTAGTTTTTATTGGCTGATTCTAAAACAGCCTTGACCCAAGCTGGCATTCCAGCATCTCTGTCATCATCTAAATTGCTTAAATTATAGGTAGTTGGGCCTTTATCATTATTATCATCATCAAGGTTGAAATTAACCTTGTTGCGAACACAAATAACAGAAAGTTTTGCTTCAATATCATCAACAGAATACTTATCAATGTTATCAATAACATCTTTCTTATCATCATCAGACAGCATATAGAATGATTGAATCATAGCTTCTTTGTCCTTGCGTTCAATACTATTCTTAAACTCAGTCAAAGAAGTATTAGTTTCACTTAGAGTCTTATTTTCAGCTTCTAATAAACTAAATTTATTTTGCAACTCTTCATAGTCTGCCTTTAAGCTAACATATTCTTCAATTTCATCTAAGGAATACTTTTTCTTTTTCTTTTTATCCTCATCATCTTCTGAAGGATCGTCATCTTCATTTTCTGACTTTTGACCATTATTTTTAGAAGAACCATCATCTTTTTTGTTCTCAGGGTCGCCAGAATTATCGCCCTTATTATCGTTTGTCTTTTTATTTTCTTCGTCTTCTTCTTGCTTTTTCTTGAACTCGGTTTCATATGCTTCAACCGCATCCAAAGCAAACTGAGGCTCTGCTGCTGGAGTATAAGATTTAGTTACTTCAATTAAACCTTCGCCAGGAACAAGACCATCAGAATCATTCAAAGAAAAGTTTAAACGATAATATTTCATATCGCCGCGGTCTTGAAGAATAGCAAATTTCTGACTATTATCTTCAAAAACGCCATCAATACGATATTTAGAGCAATAATTGTTAGAGCCATCAGGGAAAGCCTTATTTACATATTCCCATAAAGCACTCCATAGAGAATCTCCGATTTCTACGGCATATCTATTAAACACTTTTGCTCCTCCTTCTTTTAATAATTCTTTTAGTTCATTCATCATTGAGTATAGTTCATTTTTAAAACTATCATCAAATGAAAGAGAAAACTTTGTAATAGAGGAGCCTTCGAAGCAAGGTTCACACTCTTCTCCTAAAATACAAAGTTTAGAAATAATTGCTTCATTAATAATGAAAAACTACGGCTTTCCATTATTATCTTTCGTCCAAGTTCCATCTAAAGTACCTTCATCGAGCTCCATAGAATGATTATTGCCTTGCTCAATGATACGCTTACATTCTGGATATTGGCCGGTCCATAAATATCCTTCAGTCATAAGATATTCATGTTCATTAACGCCATCATCTAAAAATTTCTAAAACCAAACCTTGGCACCTAAATCTACAAAACCGTAAGGTTTAGTAGTGTCTTTCATTTCAAATTTTCCATTTGAAATATCAATAATTCTATTGTGTTCCTCAAAATCTCCATTAGATTCATTGTAAAAACCAACAATAGGACTGCCAGGGAGACTATTAGCCATCTCCCTCGCAGTTTCTTTAGAAATAATGCTTCGATTGCGATTTGGTTCATCCCCAACGTAGCAAACTTTAATTTGGCATTTAGAAATCAAAGGATTAATAGGAGTTACATTAATAAATTCACAAGGCGTTTCAAGTTTAATACTTTGATGCTTCATGATTTACCTCCTTAATTCATTGACTCTTTATTTTTTATGGTTTTTTCACTTTTCTAATCATCAGCCTTTTCAGGTCGCCCAGACTATTTTGTTTCAGTAGTCTGTTTTGTAGTAGTCTATTGATTACTACTTCCTGAATTATTTTGTGTTTTATTCTAATTGTTTGAACCTTTATTACCCAAAACATCTTGACTACTCATAGTAGAAGACATTAATGGGGGGATCATAATTTCAGTTAATTTCAACACATCATTTTCAAATACCGCAGTATTTAAAATAAAACTCTAAGAGTGACCAAGAGCAATTTGAGGTAGCATCTTAGAATAACCAAGCTGCGTCTGTTCTTTATATAATTTTGACATTTCTTTATAATTATATTGTGTAGTTTCAAGCATATAAAATTTAAAACTATATTTCTTATTATTCGCAACTTTCATCTTTACTATTCTATCAAAAAAAATGTTAAATTGCAACAACAAGTTTCTAACAGTTGATTCATCATTGAGAATAGACTTCTCTAATGATAAATTACCATCAGTGTTGAATAGATTTTGAGAAATACCTAAATTATTATAAACAGTACGTTCAACTTTTGCTAAATCATCTGTAGTAGTTGTAGTATTTTTATCTGATAAATCAATAGATTGAACATCAGTAAATGTTGTTAAAACATCAACACCAATAGCTCTTGATAACATAGCAACAGCATTATTATGTATATCACGAGATTCATCAATATCAAATATTAAATCACCATTTTTATCCATGGGAAGTTTTTGAACAATAATTTTTAGCAACTTCTACATTTGTTTTCTGCGGTCTAAATCTTGAGCAGCATCTAAATCCATAAGAGCAGGAATAGAATTAATAAATGGTGGAGTATCACTACCATTAAAATTAAATTTCACACTTAATTCTGGAGATAGTAAATACCAACTTCCACTATAATCTCCCTTAATATCAGGAAGTAATTTTCCTTTCTTATATAAAACATATCCGCGCTAAAATTCTTCGGGGAATAATTTTAATACGCGCATACGATAATTAGGATCTGGAAACTAATCAAAAAACCGCATATCAAACTCAATTGCTGGCATACCAGCCACAAAGTATCTAGAACGGCAATAGCTAGCAGGTAATTCTTGTAACATTAAACTATTTGCAGATTGCACTATATATCCATAATAGCAACCATTTTTCATAATACTTTGAGCAATATCACCGCAGATTTTTTTAATATAAGTATTATCTAAGTAATTTAATAACTTTGAAAAATCTTTTAAAACTTTTTCATCTTTTACTGTATCATCTAAAATCTCTGGAGCGACATACCAATCATATCTATACAAATAAGCAAAATAATTACATACTCGCTCATAAATGCCGCTAATATCATAAAATAAATTAGAAATTCTACGCATTTCAACAATATCACGATTTATCATAGCTCGTAATACATCATTTTTAGTGACCATGCGACATGGTCCACGACGATTAGGATATAGTCGAGCGAATGACCCTAAATCTAATACAGCATCATCTAATGTTTGAACCCCAACTTTTATCTTACGATATTCTGTTGGATCAGCAGTTCGATAATCACTTGTTCCATTGCTGATATTAAATCCTTTGGAGTGGATGATTTCCTAACGTGATAATTCTTTAGTATCCAAAATTCCACCTCCTTAATATCCAGCTAATTGCATTATATAATCATATGTAATAAGATTTTCATCTGTATAAGGAATCTCTATTAATTTAAAATCATGTAAAGCACAAAAACGTCGTTTTTGATTATCATTATATTGTTGTTGATATAAACCTTTTTTACCACCAAATTTCGCGCTAGGTTCATAGTGCTATTTACCCTAATATTCAATAATAAAATCAATTCTACCATCATCATCAAAAACGACAAAATCGAAACGTAAAGGTCTACCACTTGGTGCCTTCAAATCTGGAAAAATATATTCCATCTTAAATGGTAATTCAGCTTGTCGCAAAATTTCTTCAATTTTAATTTCGCCTCTAGACGCTCTCATAATTACCTCCTCAATTCAAGAAACACCAATCTTTAGCATTAAACTTTTTACGTTTCTTCTTTTTATCTTCTTCTAATTTTAAATAATATAATCCATATTCAAAAGCAGAAAATTTATCTTTTCGGATACTTTTATTTGCTTGCTTCAGGATAATATTTACTCCTTCAGTTTCTTCACGCAAATTCATCATTTCTTCTTTTAATATGGAAGTTAATGTAAATGGTTTTAATTCTTCTGCCCTCTATTCTGGAGTCATGGTTTGACCTTTCTTTTTAGCAAGAAGTTTATTTTTTGCTACGCGCTCATCAATTAAAAATTTCACTTTTCCAGAAGCAAGTTGTGATTTGGCAATCGCATGAGCTTCAGTATTAAGTGGCGCATTAGCTTTTATAATATACATAGCATCTAATACTGTATTAGATGTTTTATATTTTTTATAAAATAAATCATCATCATTAACAACGCCAAAATCAGGGAAAATTTCATTGGTTTCAGGGTCAATCTATGTCTTAACCATATAATCAATTAAACCAATTCCTAAACCATTACCATCAATTACAATTCTATCAGCATTATATTTATAATATAATTTTTTTAATTTAATAGTTTGGTCTTCAAAATGTTCATCAGATAATGTATATATATTTACTAAACTTTTAATTGAACCACCTTGTGATTGTGGAGTTACTTTAAATACACAAATAACTGAATCGCATCCTTTACGACCAACGTCGACAGCAAGTACATAAGATGCTAATTTTGAATTACGCCCGGATGCTTCATATTCAGGCTAATTTAATATTCTATTTCTATCAAATATTTCAGCATTAAAAAATGCATCTTCTACTGTGCCAGACCATTTACTTTCATACTCTCGGTCAAATGAACTTTCATTGAATGTTCCGTCCATTTTTAAGTCTTTAATAAAATTCGCATCTAATAATTTCATTAGAACAGGAATACGATAAGTACCACCCATAATAATAGATTGCTAAGGTTTAACAATCTCCCAAACTAATAATTGGATTAATTTATCATAGGGGAAAGTATTTTTATATCCAGCAGTAGTAATATAAATTTGAGATTTATTAAGAGTTTCATCAGGTTGAGTAGTACCATCCATACACATACGAGAAATATTCATTGTAGGAATAATAACTTGTGATAAAATATCACCATCAACGCCAACACACTCTTCAATTAAACCACCATGGCGACGTTTACCACGAGAAGACTCTCTTGCAGCGATATTATCAAAATATGAACCATTTTTAAATACATATTTAACATAATCTTTACCTTCAAGGGTCTAACCACGACGCCAATCTATTTCTTTCTAAAATGCAGGAATAAGAGTACAAATTTCTTGAACTTTTTCTTTTACAATTCCAGCCGCTTGTTCTTTACCACCAGAAGTAATAAATAATTTACATCTAGGATATAGAATCGCACGACACATTAAGACCATCATTGATAAAAAAGATTTTGAATAAGCACGAGGGAATACAGCATAAATATATTTATGACGCATCGCAGCGCGCAAAAAGATTCTCTAATAAAAATAGAGTTTAAAATGTTGAGGGCCGCCATCAGGTCCTGCCATGAAGTCGATAAACATATCTGGATATTCTCTCCAAAAGGCTATGTACTATCTTGCTTCTGGTATAATCGCACGAAGACGGTCCTCTGAAATTCCAATCTTTTTACGCTTCTAAGATAAATCAAGTAAATCCTATAAAGCCATATTATCCTTCTAAATTCCTTAAAGTCTGAGCGTCTATTTCAGACTCTTCCTCAAGGAAATCATTATATTCAATTAAATCTTCATCTTTAAGATGATCGATTTCTTCCATCGTTAAATCTTCTTCAATATCTTGGTCTTCTTCTTTATTTTCTTCTTCTTGCATTTTCTTAATAGCCCCTTCAATGAGATTACCTAGATTCATCTCTTCAGTGACTAATGTGTGTGTATAATTCTTTAAATCTTGTAAAGTTTCATCAACTTTATCTTTTGGGCCTTCTGTATAATACCGAGGAATAAATCCTTCAGTTTCACACATGGCCACTAATTCTCCAATAGAATCAAATGCTTCTCCTGTATCTGCTTTATTTTGAGCGGCGGTGAAATTACCTGATTTCATTAGACTATCATAAACCTTGCTCATCTTTTGGAAACCTTCGATATCACCAATATCGATCAACTAGTTTGCTTTTAAGGATGTCTTACAAATTAATTTTAATGTATCAATATGACCAGCGCCGCGAATATCATAAGAACTCATCATTTCTTCATAGAGTTGCTCTAGTTTAACCCATTCTTCGGGTTTATACGCTTTACCCCACTTCATACGAAGATATAAAATATCTTCTTCTGTTAAATCGAGGTCATCTGCTGGGTCATGTTCAATACCATTCTATTGATCAAAATAATCATCACCATCTCTAAAACGTTCTGGTAATTCAGGAGTGTAAGGTTTTAATTCTTCTTCTGGAATAGCGACAGTAGATTTAGCAATAGCTGTTGCTATTTGCTGGGCATCATAGCCTTGTCGTTTCATAGTTTGTTCTAATTTATTATTAGCCACTTCCTATAAAAACTCAGAATCTTTCCATCGATAATCTCTATATTGTTTAAGTTTCATTTTGGACAAATATCTACCTAAAATACTCATACCAGTTAATTTAGATTTATCTTGTCCATATTTTACCATTAATTTACTCCACTCATCTGGAACATAAGGTACATCAATTTCTTGTAGAATCCACATATAAGTTTCTGGATTCCAATTATCTACAAGCATTGTAATACATTTTTTACATTGAGGGAGTTTTCCATCATTTGGATATTTTTCTAAATTATTAGATGTATAAAACTGGTCAGCGCCCATAGTTCTATTACATCGTTCACAATAATATACTTTTTTATCATTATCTACAGTCATAATTTTCCTCCTTATATCTATCCAATAACAGGCATCTCAAAATTATAACTGTTTGCCCTTGTTTTTAGCATTACGGCATTTTTTACAAATACTATAATAACCATCTTTGCTAGTTTTATTTTTGCTAAAATATTTATTATGTGCTAATTTAATTTGCCCACAGCGACTACATTTTTTATATTTACCTTTTGCTTTATGTAAATAATAATCATATAGGTATTGGTCTTCAGCCGCAGAGGCGATTAATTTTGGAATTTTATTACGCCATAAACTAGAAATATATTCTAAACTATGAGTAATATTAAATTCCTCTTGAATTTTCTTTTGAATGTCTATATTCTATAATCCATCAATTTTATATTCAACTATTCTATCATATAAAGGGTAATCTTTAAGAGCAATGGTACATAAATTATCGAAATCTTCCATAATATACCATAAATCTCTTTCAAAATCTCCCCAACTATCTTGCTTTAAACGAGAATAATTACATAAAATTGCAGAACATACTCTAGGGTCTAAGAGTGAAACGCCATCCGGAATTGGATAACCATCATCATCAAAAATGCAAGTCGTGTCCTCTAATGGAATAAAATTTCTTGAACGAGTAATTTTAGTCATAACAATTGGACGACGAACTGCATTTTTAATAACATACTAATCTTTACGCATTTCAATAATAGCACGTTTAATTATAAATGCCTCGCGTCCTTCGCTAACTCGTAATTTGGCTTCCCAAGTAGTAATGGCGTCTCTTAACTATTTTAAATGAGGTATTTCTTCTATATCTTTTTTAGTAATTGTAATTTTAGGCTAAAATATTGTATTTTTATTTTCAGTAATTAAATTATAAATTCCATCTTCGCCATTCTCAAATTGGGAAACAAGACCTTCAAAAGATGTTTCACGTTTATTAACTGTTGCCATACGATTATCAGTTAATAATTTACGTTCCTTTTTCTCTTGTTTCTCCATACAAAGAATGATATAGTCCCCTAATATTTCTAAATATCGAGGAGAGGGGTCTGGGGTTTCCTCTAATATTTTCTTGACTAATTCATTTCTTTCTTCTGGAGTTTGTAAGGAATAATCTAATTTTATCATCATTACCTCCAGATTTTTTTACGTCTTCATTATACAAAAAATTTTTCCAGGTGTCAAATTTTAATAAATGCATTTAAAAAATTTTTAAACGATACTATTAATTGGAAAAAATTTGACAATAAAAAAAATTTTTTGTATTATTATTATAATAAAAAATAAAAGGAGAAGTTTATGGTAATTGCTATCATTATATTAAGTATATTATTAATATTATCTATTATATATAATATATTGTTTACAAAAGGAGTTGCTAAACTTCTTGACCCTAAAAACATTGAACAAAAATATAATTTAATAGCAGATTATTATGGAGATGCAAATAACATTGAAGAAAGTTTCCCTTGTTGTTTGCTATTACATCTCCAATTTAATGCGAAAGGATCCGCAAAAATTACAGACTTCTCTAATTATGAAAATTCTAATATAATCGCTTATTCAGTTTTGTCCAAGGGTCCGCCACCGCCTGGATACGTCAATCAACTGGAAGAAGACGGCTCTATAAGAATATTAGTCCACAATGTTCGAGTAAATAAATATAAGGATGGTGAATATTTTTGGGAGCCTATGTAATTGTTATCTTTTGGATAATCATTTCAGCATTAGTAATGTTTGAATATATTGATGCAATTCAAAGCGCCGGTGAAAATAAATTAATTGTTTGTTTAATATTTTTTATTGGTGGCTCAATATTTGCTGCGAGTGATTTATTACAAAGAATTTTAGATATATTTTTACCGGAAGGATGGAATGGTGATGACTGAAAAATAGATTAAATATATTTTAAAAAATTTTAAACGAGGCACTACTATTCTATTTATGGGTGTGTCATTTAATCAATATATTAATCTTGAACAATTAACTGAAGCAGGATATACTTGTATCCTATTGGGTGAAGGTCAAGATTATTGGCCGTATATTCAAGATAATATGATTATTTATGTGGATAATATTAATATTAAAATTATGCGATTAAATTGTTATCCACTACATTGCCCTATTTTTGTATATGATAAAAATCGAGTAATGAATGCAGAAGATAGAGATGTGCGCGTTTGGGCAGAAGTGTTAAAAGAGGAGTAATATGAAGATTTATAAATATTTAATTGAAACTCCAGGGTCAACTCATATTATGGACCATCTAACTGATATTGTATCTACTGGATTAGATGTAAATAATAATCCATGCGTATGGGCAGTTTATGATGAAAAAGCACCTAAAAAATATTTTCAAATTAATGCTGTTGGCACAGGTTGGGAATTGGATAAATATGTAAATAATAATGACAAGTATTTAGGAGTTATTAATGATGGTGAGTATATTTGGCATATCATTAAGTCTTCTGGAGAAAAATGTCATATAATGGAGGAGAAGTGATTTTATGGAAGATGGAAAAAATTATTTTGATATTGTAATGCGAGAAGGCCAAGCAATAGTTCATAATGAAGGTTCTATTCATTAGGTTGATAGTTTAGGTCGTCTTGTTTTTCCTAAAAATTTAAGACAAAAATATGGTATTACTCCTGGCGACCGTATGGAATTTTATACTATTGAATATAATGGTGAAGTTTATGTTGGAGTGCGAGTGAGTAAACGATATGGTAGTAGAATAGAGTATTTACGTGCTAAAGAAGTATTAGATGATTTAGGAATTGAAATTCCTCAAAAATTAACCGATGCTATTAATGGAGTAATGTAATATGCCTAAATATAAAAGTTTTGGAAATGCCCTCGCTGCTAAAATGCAGAAAAAGGCTAATTATTATGCTACTAAAGCAGTTCATCAAATTGTATGGGGTGAAAACCCTAAACGTGGTCGCCCTAAGAAGGAGAATAAGAAATGATTCTTGAAGCATTGGCATTAATAGGATTAATTTTATTTTTTCCTATCTGGTTTTTTGGTAGGAATAAAATTAAAAAGTAATTCTTTTTACCGTTATCTGAATTAAAAAAAGTTTTGGTGAGAGTTTGTACCAGACCTGTG